>OFFJ01000506.1_pt1 | contig 32514 bp, 33 predicted proteins | sample 1521261 | NCBI WGS metagenome assembly OFFJ01 (sample SAMEA3504122, study PRJEB24116) | mouse gut metagenome | biome: mouse gut; feature: mouse-associated habitat; material: faeces | place: Denmark | collected 2011 | reverse complement strand
TTCACAGCATGGATGGCCATGCGGCCCGCCCGACGGCAGGTTGAGCATGATGTAAATTTACTATAATATCAAGTAACCAATGTTTAAGTACCTGTTATCAAATTGGTAACGCAAAAACTGATCACCTGTAATAATCAAAGGAAAGCCCGTACATCCGCACCGTATCGCCCTCTTCGATGCCGAGTGCCTCCAGCTGGTCGAGAATGCCGTTGGACTTAAGGAAATCCTGAAAGAATTTAAAGCCCTTCTCGGATTCCAGATTCGTGTAGGACAGCATTTTCTCGATTCTGGGTCCTTCCACCACATAGGCATCTTCCGCCTCGTTATAGACCACGGTGAAGGGCTCGCTGCTCATATCAAAATGATATTCCGGGAAAAATTCCTGTTCAAATATCACCGGCTTCGCGTCCATCTGTTCCAGACGGTTATTAATATCATACAGAAGCTCACGCAGGCCCTGTCCGCTGAAGGCAGATATGGCATAGACCGGAATACCCTTCGGTTCAAATTCCGCTTTGATCCTGGATATCGGATCATCCTCCGCATAGATCATGTCGATCTTGTTGGCGGCGATGATCTGCGGCCGCTTCGCAATCTCTGTATTGTACGCTTCCAGCTCTTTGTTGATCGCATAGATATCCTCCACCGGATCGCGTCCTTCCGTGGATGCAGCATCAACAATATGCAGGATCAGTTTTGTGCGTTCTATATGGCGCAGAAATTCGTGTCCCAGCCCGACGCCCTCGGAAGCACCCTCGATCAGACCCGGAATATCAGCGATCACAAAGCCTTTGGCATCTTCCAGATCCACCACCCCCAGATTGGGATTCAGGGTCGTAAAATGATAATTCGCAATCTTCGGCCGTGCATTGGTCACCCTGGAAAGCAGGGTGGACTTCCCTACATTGGGAAAACCGACCAGCCCGACATCTGCGATCACCTTCAGCTCCAAAAGCAGTTCCAGCTCCTGCGCCGGCTGTCCCGGCTGTGCGTATTTCGGCGCCTGCATGGTGCTGGTCGCATAGTGCTGGTTGCCGTTGCCGCCTTTGCCGCCGCTTAACAGCAGAAATCTGCGGTTGTCTCCGGACATATCGGTTATGACCTTGCCGCTTTCAAATTCTCTGACCACCGTGCCTTCCGGCACTTTGATGAAGATATCTTCGCCTTTCTTGCCGCTGCAGTTGCGCTTATTGCCGTTCTCGCCGTTTCCGGCCGCATATTTGCGCACATTCCGAAAATCGGTGAGGGTATTGAGTCCCTCGTCCACGACAAAATACACGCTGCCGCCGTCGCCGCCGTCACCGCCGTCAGGCCCGCCGTTTGGCACATATTTCTCTCTGCGGAAAGACACATGGCCATCGCCGCCTTTGCCGCTTTTTACAAAAATCCTCGCACGATCTGCAAACATAGTTTTCTCCTGAACACTAAAATACTTTAACTTGAAAAAAGGCTTCAAACACAGTCCATCACTGTGGCCAACGATGGACAATGCCTGAAGCCTGAATCAATCCTATTATTTCTCTACAGGATATACGGAAGCCTGTTTCTTGTCTCTTCCTCTTCTCTCAAAGCGAAGCACACCGTCAACAAGCGCAAATAATGTATCATCTCCGCCTCTTCCTACGTTAACGCCGGGATGAATCTTCGTTCCGCGCTGTCTGTATAAGATATTGCCTGCTTTCACAAACTGTCCGTCAGCTCTCTTGGCGCCGAGTCTCTTAGCCTCAGAATCTCTGCCGTTCTTAGTGGAACCAACACCCTTCTTATGTGCAAAAAACTGAAGGTTCATATTCAACATGGTATTACACCTCCTTAAAATGCAGTCTGCAATGTTTCTTCCCGTACTGCTCTTCGATACGGGTCAAACCGAGCACAAGAGAATCCATGAGTACCCTGGAAGTCTCTTTCAGAGGCTGTCTGGCAAAAAAACACCGGATTAAGCCGCTGTTCTCCTCCGCTGTAACCTCCATCTCCTCTCCCGTGATCTCATCCAGAGAGTTGATGGTATTGATGACCAGCGCCGAGACCGCAGCACATACGATATCTTCTCCGTAAGCGGCATATCCTGCATGTCCGCTGCATGTAAACCCCTGATAGTCCCCTGTCCTCGTTTTATGAAATGTGATCTGTATCATCTCACACCTTCGCACAACTCTTATGTCCTGAAAAATAAATCAATGCCGATGATTATGCATTTATTTTGTCAATCTTTACCTGAGTGTATGCTTGTCTGTGACCGTTTTTCTTGTGATAGCCGGTCTTTCTCTTGTACTTGTATACGATCACTTTGCGGTACTTACCCTGATCCATAACGGTTCCGGTAACAGTTGCGTTCTCAACATCCCCTGCAACCTTAAGTCCCTGATCGCTGACAGCTATAACCTGGTCAAATGTAACAGCGGTTCCTACTTCGGCATCCAGTTTCTCAACTTTGATGACATCTCCTTCGGAAACTTTGTACTGCTTTCCACCTGTTGCAATAATTGCGTACATATGGCACCTCCTATTCATGAACAAAAGTTCATTTACTCGCCAGCTTCGGTGACGCCGGATGGGCATACTTCTACCTCGCTGCGCGGCATACTCATGTATCATAACCGGTTTGGGGATATTTGTCAATAAAATTATTGAAATTCACAACCCAAAACAGAAATTTTATTCCACATTATTCCAGACAGGTTCCGGCTTTTGCTGTATGGTCTCATAGCTGATCCCCAGGATGGCACATCTTTCTCTGACAGCGCCCAGCACCTCATCCTCCGTAATCCAGACGATCCCCTGCTCGTCACGGCACCTGTTGACATAGGTCTCGCACAGTACTTTCTGCTCTTCCGTACATTCAGACATATCGTAACGGTAATATTTTTCTTCGCCCACCGTACAGATCGCGACAATAAAACTGCCCGGATCTGTATCTATTCCGAAGACTTCGTTATATATGGTCTGGTTCACGCTGCCGGTCCACTGTCCCGCAAGGTCTTCCGCATAGTAGACGGATGCGACAGTCCCGTCGGACATAAGTATGTCTGTTCCGCCCATATGGTCTCCTGCTCCGGAGGAACCGTAACTGTCGATCACCCCGTTGCTGTAAATGGAAGTTGCGCTCCTGGCCCAGCATTCATACTCTGCGGTCACATACAACTGTCCGTCGTTTTCACTGATAACAACTACCGCATAGCTGTCATCATCCGGTGCATAGATATTCAATCCCACAAATTTGACAAGAAGCTGCCGTGCCCCGGTGCTGTCTGCACTGTTCACGTAGGCATACTGTACATAATCACAAACTGTCTTATTGCTGAATTCCGGATCCAGAAAATAAGAAGATATCCGCTCCTTAAGTTCAGCCAGTGTATAGGATTTGCCTTTCTCTATCACGGGATTCGGGTAGTCCACTTCCGGAAAACTGCTGCTGACAGCTGCCGATACTTCATTTCTCAAAAACTGTTCATACAGGGTTCCGATGGCCGCGGCTGTATCTGTGGGATCCGGTTCGGCTGTGCTTTCTGTCTGCTCCGTGTCATCTCCGGGCTGATCGTCTGCTGCGGCAGCATCCTGACTTCCTGCCGATGTTTGGGTGCCTTCTGTCATGGCGCCCAAATCCTGTGACGCCGCAGCGGATGTCTGACCACCGTTGTCTATGTCCGTGATCGACTGACCGCCGCCTGTAAGGTCTGTGTTCTCGTCAGCAGTCCCGGTCTGTGGACCGCTCTGCTCCTTTTGTGTACCGTCAAAAGCTGCACAACCTGAAAGCAGCATGATCCAGACCGTCATCAGCGATGTCGCCATCAAAACCAGCTTCTTGCTGCTGCTTTTGCAGCTTTTACCGTCTTTCCACACTTTCCATTCTTTCCGTTGTCCGTTTCTTCCTCTGCTGTCATTTTTCATCTGTCTTCACCCTTTACACAATATTTACCGGAATCCGCCGCCATTCCCAGCAGGAACGGATACCAACGGACACCGGCAAATACAGCATAGGCATTTCACCTGCGATTTGTCAAGTTTTTTTCGGTCGGCTGTCTTTCAGTAAGCCCGTGATCAAAAGACCGATCAGGACAGCCGTATCCAGGATCAGCACTGACAGAACGCTTTCGACTATGTCATGGAGAAACAGGATCGTAAATATCTGTATAGACAACAGGACAAAGCACAGATAATTGGTCAGATATTCTGCCAGTATTTCGCCATAATAATAAAACATCCGCGTTTTCGTATAAAGGGATGGCCTCACAAGATAACGGATTACGATACACACGGCGGGAAAGACAAAAATAATCTTCCTGTCTGCCAGAGAAACGACTGTGTCCCCGCTCCACTGTACCGGAATCTCCTGCGGTAGCTTTCCATAAGACAATAAACTGACCAACAGACACAATACGGTGATGACGCCCCAGACGAAGAAGCTGCCCCACAGATAAAGAAAACTGACGGAATCCAGTTTGAAAACTTTCTGATTCTCCTGTTCGGACCAATATTCCGGTATCTTCGTCACATACTGCTCTACCTGCAGTTTTTCATAACTTATGTTTGTGTCGTTGAGCATCTTATCGCACAGCGCCTTTGCCATGTGGAGCTCGGTGATCTGGCCCTCCAGCTGTCTGCTCCGCTTCCTGAGCGCTGCAGACAGTGTGTTTTCTCCTGTTATCACCTGCCGTATCTCTTCAATAGATATGCCAAGCGTCCGCAGACAGGCAATCTTCTTGATATCTTCCACATCCTGCTCCGAATATTCCCGATAACCGTTCGAATCGTTTCTTGCCGGTGAGATCAGATTTTCCTTTTCATAAAAACGTATGTTGGAGCGTGCCAATCCTGTTTTTTCTTCTACTTCCTTACTGTTCATTCGGTCTGTCTCCTTTTGGTATTGGTTGCAGTTGCATTATCCGCATCCGGTTGCCGCGTTATTGTTCTAATGCATCTATTCTGACCATGAAAATAAGGTATAAACAGGGTTTACAGTCAAGTGTTTTTCGGAAAATAATATATTTCCCTGATAAAATACTTTAAGGACTATGCTTCCACAGTCCTTAAAGTAGTATTCTGCAATCGTTATCTGATCAGGAGTAATCAGAGTGTGACCAAATCCTTTCATAATACCGGACCTGTTTTCTCCTCATTTATCGTTTTGGACATCACGACTGTATTTTCTGCTAATTTCTCCATTTCTCTAAACCCATATTTTTCATAAACCCAATATGGATTAAAACCATCGGCCCAATCATAAATTCCAATTCCTTCAATCCGTTTGCGGCTAAACAGCGGGAATACTTCTGTAAGCTGCTGCATCAGCAGATCGATCATATCAATCCGTGGAATACCATAACCTACTTCATAACAGCCGATCGACAGATATGTGCTGTCATCTCCTGTTGTGCCTGTCATGTAACCATATTTTCTCAAAATCTCCCGGGGCATTACTTCCAGTAATCCAATGACGGAGTCTTTGTATTTTGCATAGACGCCGGCTGTCTTTTCCCTGCTCCAGATTTCGGAAAATACCTGCGATTTTATCTCCATGCACTCTTTGTGAAATTGTTCGGGCGGATTTCCAAACGGGTAATTACACAGGCACATTGTCATCTCTTCCATGTAATTCTCCTGGTTGATCGGATGGAAAGAGATTTCTCCGGATCTGAATGCATTGTTCAACTGCAGGCTTGTAATTGCAGGAAATGTCATTACCTCTTTATCAACTTTCTGTTTGACCGATGACTGAATGCCTAAACTTTCATATATTCTGTCACAATGCAGCGGAACAGAATCAATCCTGTTTTCACAATAAAAAATGTCAATAAAGCAGTTTTCTCCCTTTTTAAACTTACTCTTTAATCTCTGCGGACAGTGGTCAAATGAAAACAGCCTGATCTGCACATCTGTTCCTTCAAGCCATTGTCTCAGCATCCCGATCATTGCACCGGTGGCCTCGCAAAGAGGTGAATAAACGACCTCGATTATCTGCATTTTCTTTTGCTCCCAGAATAATTACTGTTTTATTTCGAGACAAAATGTACGATTTCGTTACTGTCATTCAAAATATGCGGTATCAACTCCAGTGGATATACCTTTAATCCATTCTTTAATCTTTCCAACGGAACCCAGCAAAAATCCAAATCAATCCTTTCGTGATCCAAAACATCATATCCGTGGAAAATCCCGTCTAATGGGATATCCTGCTCATTCATCAGATGAACTTTATAATACATACAGATTTGGTGGCATGGTTTTTGTCCCCAGTGAAAAAATATTTCACCGACGGCAAATAAGCGGTCTATTCCTATTTCTGCATGAATTTCTTCTTCAAATTCCCGCTTCAATGTTTCAGCAGTTGTTTCAAAGCAGGATACATGGCCCCCGATAATCGAGTGATAATCATTCCTGGGTTTTTGCAGCAGTATTTTATCGTTTCTGATCAGCAATCCGCCTACTCTGTATGAAAATATAAATTCATCTGTCTTAAAAAGAATGTCTCGGTCCATGTACTTTCCTCTTTCTGCGCCTCTGCTATGCTATGGTAAAAAAATACGCCGCGATCTGTGCCCTGGAACTGAACTCTTCGGTTTCCAGCAGCTCCCTCACCTGTTCTTTCGTATAGAATCCGGCGGTAATCTGTTCATTTTCGGAGGTGTGGTCTTCGAAAGTCCCGTCCACCTCGACAAAAGCGATCTGTGTCTTCACGTCAGAGAAAGCCACTGCCGCGAAGGACGGCGGCAGAACGGCCCGGATCTTCCCCACGGACAGTCCCGTCTCCTCGTAGAGTTCCCGCTGGATGCACTCTTCTAAAGATTCACCTTCTTCCAGCATTCCGGCGCACAGGTTATACACAAAGCGGTTCACACCCATGCGAAATTCCCGAAGCAGCAGCATTTTATCTTCGTGATAGGCCACGATGGAGACGCCGCTGACCCGTTTGCCAATGGCTTCCGGCCCGGCAATCTCGCTGCGGCTGACAATCTCATATTTCTTCTCTTTGCCTGCCTTATTGCGATAGGTCAGTTCATAATTTTTCAGATATCTTCCGTCTTTTATTTTTTCCAGTTTCAAAAGTTCCATGAAATTCTGTCACCCTTTCTTTCTATATCCAACGCTGAGCTTCCAGGATATTCGTCTACACATGCAGAAAACGGCATTGCGCAGTTCTTTCGTCTTTTTTATTATAGCAAAGGGAAGAGATATCTTCAACATGTCCCGAAGTACGGGCATCTGCCAATTGCGATTTTCATGGATAATATCCTTGTACACAAACGTCTCCCTGTTCTTTAAATAAGTCTGCTCGTGTTATGTTCTTCGGCAGATTAAACATCACACTGGTCAGCGGACTGGGAAGTAGAAAAGTAATCATGGCATTCTGGTAAAAAACTCAAAAAATTCCTGCATGTATTTTCTCCAGACCTTCTCACAATGCTCACCGCCGGCATCCAGTTTAAGGCATATGTCAGAATAGGGAACGCCTTTCTCCAAAAGCATATGTACGTACTTCATTGTCATGTCAATGAATAACTGAGGCATATCGGCTTCCTCCGGGCATACGGTCTCTGCGGTTCCTACCTGAATAAAAAAGCGCTGTTCTTTTCCGAACTGACTGTCCATAATAAACCGCTCAAACGCTTCGGCGGCAAACCAGGATGCAATGGAGAAGATTCCGGCACAGCCAAAGATTTCCGGCCAGGCAGCGGCCATGTATGCAGAGATCAGGCCACCCATGGAACTGCCGCAGATGGCAGTATGGCCTTTATCGGAATGCGTTCGATAACATTGATCGATCTTCGGTTTCAGATCATTGACTATAAATCGTGCGTACTGAGCGCCGTCACCGCCTCTGGTCTCTTTCCTGAAACCGGCATGGTCGATCGTGTTCTTCCAGGGCGAATAATCTTCAAATCTTCTTTCACCGCAATTGTCAATGCCGACGACAATAAGTCCGTCAAAACCGCCGTATGCTTCCATACTCTCAAGCGTCTTACTGACACCCCACGAGCAGTTACCGAAAGCGTCTTCATCCACATAAAGATTCTGGGCATCGTGCATGTAAACGACGGGATAGCTTATGGCTGTACTTTCATAATTATCCGGAAGATAGACTCTTATCTTTCTTGTCTCTTCAATATATCCAGGTTTCATCTCAAAAATTTCAATACGTCCCATACAATGCTCCTTTTTATTCCCTGGCTACAAGAGCATTAACAGTCGAATTCATATTCTATCATGACACTGAAAATTTCTCTTTCGGCTCTGCAAAGGCTTTCGCATATGGTTTTGGCAACAGCTGGCAGTGGAAATCAAATCAGGTCTGCCGCATCTGCTCGGCAAGACTGGGCATCACCTTCTTGCGTGTGATCTCCATCAATCCAAGCCCTGTCATGTCCACCACATCGGCGGGAATGCTGTCTCTGTGCAGCAGGCTGCGCATATGCTCTATCAAGTTCTGTTCCCGGTCCTTGTCTTTCATGTTGATAAAATCAACGAGGATTATGCCGGAGAGGTTGCGCGCCCGCAGCTGCAGGGCGATCATCTCGGCGGCCTCCAGATTGACTGCAAAGGCGGTCGCCTCTTTGTCCTGTCCCCGCTCACATTTTCCGGTGTTGACGTCAATGGAGACAAGCGCCTCCGTGGGCTCTATGACCAGATAACCGCCGGATTTCAACCACACTTTTTTGTCCAGAAGTTCCTGTAGACGGGTCTCTGCCGCATACAGTTTGTACAGCGGGAGCAGATCGTCTTCGTAGAGACGGACCGGAACCGACAGAGACATCTTCGGCAGGTCTTCCTGCAGGATCGTATACACTTCCGGCAGGTCGGTCACGATCTCATCATATTCCGCGGTGTAGGCATTCTGGATGAAACGCAGATAATCCGGCGCTGCCGTGTGCAGACAGCTGTAACAGGTGCGCTTGTCCGCAATCTCCATGATATGGGCCAGTTTCCCGGCCAGCGCTGCCGCTTCTTCGATCAGCGGCGTCTCTTCTTTAAGACCGCCGGCATTGGTGCGGACCACCACCTGACAGTGACTGCCGATCTCCTGCAGCGCTTCCAGGGCCGTAAACCGGTTCTTCTGCTTCCGGTTCAGTTTGGACGACACCTGTATGGGCACTTTCTTACCGCCGTTATTCTTCACCACCACATAATTGCCGGACAAAGACAAATTGGCCGTCACGCCGGCCTGCTTGGTCTTCATGGGTTCTCTGACGATCTGCACAAGAATCTCGTCCTGTACCTTCAACTTTCCGTTATAGATGCGGTTCGTAACGACCGCGCTTCCGGTTTCCGCAAGCGGCAGAAAGGTAAGATACCCCTGCCCCAGATTCACGAAAGCCGCCCCGATATTTTCCGAAATGTTCTGTACCCTGCCGATATAGATATTGCCTACCGCATGGTCATTTGGCTTCTGCACCTGTATGGAAAGGATCCGGTTATCCCGGATCAGCAGGGAACATAATCTGTTATGAAGTTTTACGATCAGAATCTTGCCTTTGGTTGTCATCTTATATTTGCCCGTTACTCCTTATTTTTTAATACCGGCATTCTGCTCAAAAGCAGACAAGGAAGAGAGCAAATGAACCTTCATCCATTCACTCTCTTCTTTATATCATTGTATCAATAGTCTTAAATCTGTCGGGTCCGGATAGTTGCAATCGTACCGTGCCGATATCCCGGATCCAAGCGTTCCGCCTGTTCTTCCTGATCTTCTTCCGGTTAATCTACGATAGAATACCCGTATGCATTCGCAAAGGCGTCGATCTTCTTCCCGTCTCTGCACATGGAGCAGCCTTCCGGACTGTAGGTCTTATATTCCGGGATATCCGCCGTGGTGAACAGGGAGTGGATCGGCATACCGAGCACGCTGTTGGCCGCGCTGAAGATGGCGCTGATCCCGCTGAACTTCGCCCCATAATATTTGAGCGCCTGCACTGCCTTCACGATGGTCTGGCCTGTCGTCGCGGATGCCAGAAGCAGGAGTATGTTCTTGTCCCGGATCATGGGAACCATATTCTCTCTGACAACAAGATGTCCGGAGTTCACGTATTCCGGCGTTACGATGTAGATCGTATTGTGGGAGTTCATGGAATAAATACCCGCCCTGGTCAAATCTTCTGCCAAAAATGCGCCGATCGTCTCGCAACCGTCCAGACACACGATGGTATCCACAACGGTGGTCGCCGAAATCTGTCCGCTGAGGGCTTTGGCTGCCGCAGATGCCTCACTGAGCCTGCACTTCAAGGTAGTCATATCCAGAAAATAATTTACATGGGAATTCGGTGTCACAAAATGTCCCGGGATTACCTTAAGGGCAACGTCAGGATGATCTTTTGATCTGATTTTTTCAGCTTTACTCTGCATAAAAATTCCTCCTTTTCCTTGGCAGGTCTATTGCAGTCCGCATTCACTTATTCCGCGACCCATCCAACTATATGTTATATTTTACCAAGTTTTTAGTAGAAAATCTATACCTAATTATTTATTTTCACAAAGAGTCAGCACATCAGGCCCTGATATCCACCCAGCGCATCTCCATCGGTTTCAGATCAAGATGCTCCTGCAGCTTGCCATGCACATACAGATCGGTCTGTTTCGGCTCTTTGGAGTTATTGATGACGGCGATTTTGCCTGTCTTCTCGAACACAGCCAGCTCCGTATCCATATTTGTCACATAATACTTCATCATCTCCGCTTCCTGGTGGGCCGCATAGTAGATGGCGCGCAGCAGGATCCGGCAGTTCTGCGGGGAATAAGGCAGGCCCGTGAAGTAGACGCTGCGTCCTTTGCCGTACTCGTTGACAACCAGACGGCTGTACTTACCGTCCATATTCAGGATCTGGTAATGTTCGCCCTGGGCATAGATGCGGCTCTTGCCTTCGCCGAAGTTGATCTCACCCGGCGTATCCTCCAGGATAAAATGCTCCGGATTCAGCTCATTGTACTTATCCGTGCTCATGGAAAAGCCCAGCTCTCTGTCTACGCCCAGCACATCACTTAACTGGAAATACCGTCCCTGATACTGGCAGGCGCTGGGTTCACCCACACCGATAAAGCCGCCGCCCTCATCCACGAATCTGCGGATAGCGCATACCACCTGCTCATCCTTCCAGTTCTCCGCGCCGCTCCAGGAAGTGTAAGCATCACCGGCATTGATGATCACTTTGATCGCCGGATCGATTCCTTCCCTGATCTGATCGAATGTGATAAATTCCACGTCGATGGGCATACCGCTCAGACACTCGATCACGCCCACATAAGAATAAATCTCTCTGTACCACAATGCGTGGTGCACCTGATTGGCCATCCATCTTCTGAGATTGCCCCAGCAGTTCAGGATAGCGACTTTGAAAGGAGCCCTGTAAGCCTGCGTTCCCTGCATATTCTCATGAATCTGCCGAAACTCGCCAACCACTTGACTGACTTGGTCGATAAATCCCGGCCAGTTGGCAGCCAGCTTCAGATAACCACCGTATCCGATTCTGTCAAGCGGGGAACGAAGAATCGCTCTTCTCGCTTTCATCCAATTATCCTGCGCCTCGCCGATGGGGTCTCCGCCCTCGGTAAAGACATCCGGGAAGAAATAAGGAAGCAGCCGTCCTTCCGTATAGTTCACGCCTTTGATATCGGAGATCATCCGCAGCGTCACGCCGTCGCCTACGGAACCGACCACGGCATCCAGACCGATGTTCGCAAAATATTTGCCGAAAGGCTCTGTCCCGATCCAGTGATCACCAAGGAACATCATGGCTTCCTTGCCGTAGCTGTGCACGATGTCCACCAGTTCCTTCGCCAGCTTCGACACCTCGATCTGCTGGAACTCGATAAAGTCCTTAAATTCTTTCGAGGGCACGCGGAAAATGGAATTGTGATATCCCTGATCTACGATGAATTCCGGCCGGAACTTATAGCCTGCCCATTTCTCAAACTGCTCCAGAATATAGGGGCTGACGCTGGCGCTGTAGCCGAACCACTCCACGAATTTCTCCCGCTTCTGGTCGTCAAAGGTCAATGTAAACTGATGGAAAAAGGTGGTGAAGCGCACCACATCCACGTGCGGGTTGTCCTCACACCATTTCTTAAGTTTCTCTTTCACATAGACCTGGGTCTTGGGCTGTCTGACATCAAAAGTCAGCTGGTGAGGAGCATCCTTCCAGTCATTGGTGATAAAATTGTACATATGTACCGGATCCCAGATCAGAAACGCCAGAAAGCTGACCGTGTACTGATGATAGGGGATCGATTCGATCACCACTTCTCCGGTGGCTTCGTCATACTCCCATTGATCGGTGGGCACCACTTTCCCGGTCGTTCTGTCGATGACTTCCCACCAGCGCTTCGGGGAATCTATGGTGTTCACCTTAAGCTGCTGGGTATGGAATCCCTTCATAAGCTCGATGCGAAGCTCGGTTCCTTTTGCCGTCAGGCGGTCGCTGATCAGATATTCCTGCTGGACCTCCTCCGGATTCTGCATTGCCCAGTCGTTATCTTTTCTGGTCGTGTAATAAGTGGCATAGATCTTGCCGTCCTGGCTCAAAAGCTCTTCCGGCATCGTTGTGCCGTCGCAGTCCCGCAGCGCATCCGCCCCCAGTTCATTTTTCAAGCGAATCGTTTCCTCCACCATATCCACATCTGTGGGTAGTGTCAATCTGCCTGTCATTTCCATCCTTCTCCTCCATTCCGGAGCATACCCTGCTCCCTCCCCATTTGTTGTACTCTTCGTCGGCAGCCGCTCATATAAGCCAAAGCAGGCTGTCCTATATGTTCAGTATAGAGAATCCGGCTGCCGGAATCAATCGGATTATTGTTTGAAATTTTAGATATCTTGCTGGACAAAATATCTAAAATCTGCTATAGTTGCAGCAACCGCACAAAACCGTCCGTTGCCGCCGGCACAGGGCATGATGTCTGTTTACGTCTGCCGAAATAATTTAGGGGAAGGGATGCCTTTATGGGAAATACAAGACACCGTATTGATAATGAAAAACCGTCCGCTTTCGGGCAGGCCAGACTGCTTTATGTCTCCACATCCAAATACGAGGGTGACTGGCAGAGCCTCCTGCATTCCCACCCTTTCAGCGAGCTTTTTTATGTGGTGAACGGACAGGGCACTTTCATCGCAGAAGATACCGAATTCCCTGTCAAAAAGAATGACATGGTCATTATCAACCCGCATGTACGGCACACCGAAAAGTCCCTGCCGGGCGCTCCCCTTGACTATATCGTGCTGGGAATCGAAGGGTTGTCCTTTGCCTTTGAGAAAATCGCCGCGGCGAGATCCGGCGAATCCGCGCAGGCGCCTTCCGGAACAGTCAGCAAATATAATGTGTCCAAAACCAACGTCTGCACCTGTCTGAATCTTATGCTGGAAGAAGTCTCCAGACAGGAAGAAGACTATGAGACAGTCTGCCAGAATCTGCTGGAGGTGTTGCTGATCTCTATGCTGCGAAGCGGCAGCCTGTCCGTCGTGCCGGACAACAGCCGCCTCTTAAACAGAGAATGCACCCAGATCAAAAACTATCTGGATGCAAACTATTCGGAAACGATTACGTTGGACTCGCTGGCGGCTCTCACGCATATGAACAAATACTATCTGGCGCACACTTTTACGAAATATGTAGGCCTCTCTCCCATCAACTATCTGTTACAGAAACGAATACAGGAAGGAAAATCCCTGCTGGAATCCACTTCCTATTCCATCGCGCAGATCTCCGACCTGCTGGGCTTTTCGTCACAGTCTTATTTTTCACAGGCTTTCCGCAAAGCCACCGGCATGACGCCCATGCAGTACAGGAAGCACGCTTAACGGTGGCGCTGCAGGCTGGCTTTTATAAAATTCGTATTCCAGGATTCTACGGCTATGCCAGTTTCTGTAGCCTTTCGCTGTGTTCCATTACCACCTTTTTGATAACATGGATATCCTGTTTCATGGAATCATACGTTTCCACATGTTCCTTATATCTGTTAAAAGTGGAAATATAGCATGCTTCTATGGTGTTTAAACGGGGCAGGACTTTGTTTTCCAGGGTAAGCTCGACCTTCTTCACACGCTCTTTAGTCTCCTGCATGTCTTCTTTCACGGAATTAAGATCATTTTTCACAGAATTAAGATCTTTTTTCATAGAATTAAGGTCTTCTTTCATAGAATTAAAATCTTCTCTCAATGGATCAATCATACTCGATATTGCAAGCAACAATTCATTATCTGTCATTATTTCACCGCCTTTTCGTAACTGTTGCGACTGCTGGTTGATGTATGTCTCTTTTGTGCAGTAAGTATAACACAGATAAAAGAAAAATGTCTACCCATAATTATAAAAAAATATATTTTTTTGAGAATATTTTTCATACGAAAAGACGGCATGGCTTTATCCTGCATCCATACCGCCTCTCATCTAAACACTTCTCAAAAACGTTCCTAACGCAATGTTTATTTGTACTTTACAGCAGTGCCGTAGGCGATCACTTCCGCCGCTCCCTGCATCACGGATGCAGAGGCATACCGGACATTGACGATGGCGTCCGCACCCATGGCCTGGGCCTCGTCTACCATACGCTTCACGGCAATCTGTCTTGCCTGGTTGAGCATCTCCGTATACTGCGTGATCTCACCGCCCACCAGGGTCTTAATGCCAGCCATAAAGTCCTTGCCGAAGTTCTTCGTCTGCACAATATTCCCCTTCACGACCCCCAGAGTTTCCAGTTCTTTTCCTGAAATATAATCAGTATTTACGAGCAACATCTTCTTCTCCTCCTTCAATCTCTTTGATTCGCTGCACCAGCGATATGATTACCCCCAGAATAAACGCTGCGGGGATCATAACAAAACCACATACCATCCACACCGGGATCGGATCCTCCAGAAAGCCCCAGATGAAGATCATGATCAGGAATACCATGATCAAAATAAAAACTGCCGCCGCCAGAATGGAGCCGCGCTTTCTGCGGATCACATCCTGCTTATCCACATTTGAAAATCTTGTTCCGTCTTTTTCCATTTCTACCATCCTTTCCAAATATTGTTCAGGCAAAAGGGTAAGATACTGACAGCGCTCCTCACTGAGGCTGCGGCAGAGTCTGGACATCGCCTCCAGATCCGTCTTTTCCCGCTCCAGTACGATGACCTGACGCATCAGGGCGTCTTCCAGAACAAGTGCTCCGCTCTGGATCTTACGGATCTCTTCGATGGGCAGAGACAGCTTTCTGAGAAGTTTGATCTTCTTCAATTCCGCTACATCCTCTTCCGAATAATCACGATACCCGTTCTCACCGTTACGCTTTGGAGACAAAAGTCCCTGCTGTTCATAGAAGCGGATGTTTCGCTTGGTGATGCCAGCCTGTTGTTCCACTTCATTGATCTTCATCGAATTCGCCTCCCCACACTTTCTTTTCCAGGTTCCTGAATACCTCATGGCTTTGTCAGCTATTGGCCTGTCGAAAGACAGCCTCATTTCTTCGCCTTACACTGTCAGAATAAGCCTTACACAAGGTGGAATGTCAATGGTTTTTTCCATAAAATCAACCGAAAAGTTACTTTTCACGGACAGCGTCCGTTAGTTATACTGCTTCCTTTGACCAAAAGACAGGAAAGCGCTTTCTCGATACACTTTATTGGACAGCGTCCAAAGGAATCCATCTATGACTGCCCTGCCGGTCTTTATCATCTGCTGCAGGGTCCATGTAGGTTTCCAGTTTTATGATCCGGTATGCACCAGGTGGAATCTCCACCCCGGCAAAGGCGCTGAATGCCTCCATGACCATCCCCGGCTTGATATTGCCGCTGCTGCTGGCATTTACCAGCATACGGATGGCGCTGCCGTTTTCGGCCTCCAGTTCATAAATCCCTTCCTTCAGATTCAGCTCCGCCACGCCCTTTTTCGTCTCCTTCGTGTAGGGAATCGTATCCTGCGCCAGAAAAGCCGCCAACTTTCCGGTTAGCCCGTCCACCGGATAATCGCCTTCTTTCTTCTGCAGCAGGTAGGAAGCCGCTGCCACACTGGCCATGGCGTTTTTGGCATGATCCGGCAGAATACTTACGGAAAGGATCTCCACCCCCTCCACCATCACCCGGTTAAGCGCCTCTTTCATCTCCTGCGCGGTGTTCATGGAAAGCACCTCGATGTCCATATATTCCCCGCGGCTCTCCATCCCGACTCCCAGCGGCGCCGCAAAGGACATGATCTGATGGGGGCTGAACCCTTCCGAGTATTTTACGTCAATCCCGGCACGCCGGATCGCTTTCTGAAAAAAGCGCATCATATCCAGATGCCCGATATATTTCATCGTCCCGTATTTGGAAAATTTAATTCGTATCTTCATGCATAACTGCCTTTCTGATCTGGTTTTACGGGCAGATCCCGCACTGGAAAGTGCCCGCCCCGCACCCCTGGCACTGCGTCTGACAGTTCGGGGACACGACGCCCTCCTGCGCTTTCTTCCATTCCCTTAAGAGGAATTGTCTGGTGACGCCGCAGTCGATAAAATCCCAGGGGAATATTTCATCGTCCGCCCGCTCTCTCGTCGTATAGAAACCGATATCCACGCCACAGTCTTCGAAACACTGCAGCCACACGTCATTCTTAAAATATTCGCTCCAGGAGTCAAACAGACAGCCCCGCCTGTAAGCCGCAAGGATCACCTGCGCGATCCTGCGGTCGCCCCGGGCGAACACACCCTCCAGCACACTCACGTCCGCCTCATGCCAGTTGTATTTGATGCTCTTCTGGTTCAGCTGCTCCATGATCCCCTTTTTCGTCTGATAAGCCTTTTCCAGAAATTCCTCCTTCGTGCACATGGACGCCCACTGGAAGGGGGTAAAAGGCTTGGGAATAAAGAAGGAAGTGCTGGTGACGATCTGTACTTTGCCGTTCACACGCCTGTCCTTCGGCACCGTCTCAAAAAAGGTGGCTGCGATCTTATTGGAAAGCTCGCCGATCCCCCTGATATCTTCCTCTGTCTCGGTGGGAAGCCCCAGCATAAAGTACAGCTTGACCCGCGTCCAGCCGCCTTCGAATGCCAGCGCTGCGCCTTTTAGAATGACTTCTTCGGTCAATCCCTTGTTGATCACATCCCGCAGTCTCTGGCTGCCCGCCTCCGGCGCAAAAGTGAGGCTGCTCTTCTTCACATCCTGTACCTTGCTCATCACATCCAGAGAAAAAGCGTCGATCCGCAGCGAAGGCAGGGAAATATTGATATGCTTCCTGCCGCATTCCTCGATCAGAAATTCCAGCAGCTCGTCCAGCCGGGAATAATCGCTGGAACTTAAGGAACTTAAGGAGATCTCTTCATGGCCCGTATTCGCCAGCATTTCCACGGCGTACTTTTTCAGCACTTCCGCATCCCGCTCCCGCACCGGCCGGTAGATCTGCCCCGCCTGACAGAAACGGCAGCCCCGGATGCACCCCCTCTGGATCTCCAGCACCACCCGGTCCTGCGTCACTTTGATAAAGGGCACTACAGGCTTTAACGGATAATAGGTATCCGATACATCCGTCACAATCTCCTTGCGGACTCTGTCCGGCAGCTCTTCGTATAATTTCCGCCGGCCGCTTATCGTGCCGTCCTCATGATACAGCTCTTCATAAAACTGCGGCACATAAATACCCGGAATCTGCGCCGCACCCCGCAGGAATTCCTGTCTCGTTCCACCCTGTTTCCGGTTCTCCACATACCAATCCAGAAGCCTGCGGTACTGAGTCTCCCCCTCCCCGATATAGAAAAGATCGAAGAAATCTGCAATCGGCTCCGGATTGTAGGTACAGGGGCCGCCGCCTATGACAATGGGACAATCTTCTCCTCGTTCGGCTGCCAGAAGCGGAATCTGAGCCAGGTCCAGAACCTGCAGAATATTGGTATAGCACATTTCGTACTGAATGGTAATTCCCAGAAAATCAAAGTCCCGGACCGGGTCCTGGGATTCCAGCGCAAACAGCGGTATGTGTTCCCTTCTCATGACAGCGTCCAGGTCTACCCAGGGTGAATAAACCCTCTCGCACCATACATCATCCATGGCATTGAAGGAGTCATACAAAATCTGCAGACCCAGATGGGACATGCCGATTTCATAGACGTCGGGAAAGCAGAATGCAAAACGGATATTTACTTTTGCAGGGTCTTTTATAACTGCGTTGTATTCACCACCTATATAACGGACAGGCTTTTCTATGCTCATCAGAATATCATCATTCAGGGCCAGCTTTCTCTCGGAAAATCCCTTTGCCTGAATTGCATCACATAATTCTTCCATGAAAATTCTCCTCTCAGGTTTCAATATTATACTCGTATCATACAATTTTCAAGTATAATGTTTGGACCGCACATAAATATGTTGTCTTATTTGCCCTGCCCGCATGCCTCTTTCATCCGCTTTACGTCCGTGCCTGTCATCTCTTGCCCTGAATATCTGGCCCGTTCGTACAGAGCCGACATTCCCCTGGTCTCCAACTTCCGCTCCCACTCTTTGGCGGTATAGATACCCATACGGTTCCTGTCCTCTTCCGAAAGCAGCGGCGCGGAAGCCAGAAGTTTCTTTTTATACAGCTTACGGATTCGCTCATGAGGGGACAGTGCGCTGAACAGGCTCTGCCGTTTCCGCTCCGTATTGTGCTCCAACTCACATTTCTCTCTGAAATCACAGGCCTCTTCCTCGTCCACAGCATGTTCCTTTTGTAACCGGAAATTCAGATATTGCCGAATCAACTGAAACAGCTTTACCAGAGACAGAACCGCGAGTGCACAGATGACGACGGCTAAAATCACCATGGCCAGGTACTCCAATACTCTCCATAACCAAAAAGGTCCTGTCGCTTCCGGCAGAGTCATTTCCTCCATACTATCGCCCTGCTCTTCAAGGATTGGTATCTCGATTTCTTCTGTCGGTTCCTCCCCTTTTCCGGAAAGCAGAAATCGCAGGAAACGGAACAGAAGCGCCCTGACAGGCTGCAAAATTCCTGAAAGCCATGCAAACTGGGAACTGAGCAATAAAATTCCTGTTCCCAGCAGCGTATACAGCAGCACAAGTCCCATTCCGGAATGAAACATCTCTGCTGCCGGAAGAAAACCGGCACTGCTTTCGTTTACGGAGAGAAAATCCAGATAATGTTCCACATAATAACTGATAAAATACAGAGCAATTGCTACAGTCAGGGCGATAATATAGTAATTATCCCAGTCCTTAATCTCAAGATAACGGACAAAAAAGGCGGAAAACGCCGCTATCCCTACGCCTGCTGGCAGATGCAGGCCATAGGAGAACACTTCGTCATGCTTCAGCCGCAAAGTGTGGGAATACAGCAGATATCCCAGTGTGCATAGAACACAGACCGCCTTTCCTGCCGGAAAAGACACCGGTATCAACAGAGAAAGCGCCGCTGCTGCCAGATGCAGCAGCACAAATGGAATCAGACGGGAAACCGTACGTCTGATGAGGAAAAAGAAAAGAGGAAACAGGCTGCACAGCCCCCAGGCCAAAAGCATGGTGTCCCCCTCGCCTGCCAGATACCTGGAGGCTCCTGCCACAGCCAGCGCCAACGGAAAAAGCATCCAGTGATTCATCTGTTCCGTCAGAATTTCATTTACAAATCGGATTTTACCAATATTCATATTATACTCCTGCTCTTTTTGGTGAGCATTCATTCAAAGGTTTAAAAACATGCGTTTTAGGGTGCACTCGAATATCCCTCATTTATTCCTCAAAGTAAATGACATCAATAAAGCGCTCCAGAGCAGGCGGCAGTTCCGGCTTCCTGCCGGAGGAAGGATAAAACCATACAAAAGGGTTTCCGGAAGCCTGATACTTTGTCAGAAGCCCCACGAAATCATCATATTGATTGGGCGAAACAAAGTACGTAAATGTTCCCTGCGCCTTCCGGAATAATAATTCCTCAAAATGACTTCCGAAATCTGCCGCAGGCTGTGCGGTATCAATTCTGGCCAGTCCCCGGTAAATGGTATCCATCTGCCCCTGTCCTGCTTTTGGATGAATGGACAGCGGATTGCGGGTCACGATATCCACGCCGTTTCCGTAGCAGGAAACCTGAATCCCCTGCCGCAGAAACATCTGACACAGAGAAGCAACAATGCGCAGCGTCATCTCCACGGCGGCTTCTTTCTTCAGAATATTGTCATCCTGTATATTGAAGAAAATCCGGATGCTTTTCAGGGATGTATAATTCTTCTGGTTTACCTTGAGGTCACCGGTTCTGGCGGTGGCCTTCCAGTTGATGCTCCGCATGTCATCATAGGGCTGATACTCGCGGATACCCCGGTATTCGAAGGGGTCTTCCAACAGATGGCGCCTGGAAAGCATCTCTCCGTTCATCCGGATCAGGGACTGACGCAGGCGGGCGGCATCATAAGGCCTGGGGTACACATAAAACTCTGTTTTCACTTCCTTGTCCGCCACCATCTGACCCAGGAAAAAAAGGTCGGACGCCACCAGGCTGACTTCGTCTATGGTATAATATCCCCGTCTCCTGCCCCGGAATTTCAGTGTACGTGTCACGCGCTCACCGCCGCCTATGCGGAAGATATCATTGCGGTAATACTGGTCTGTAGTACGGGAGCCCTTTTCGTTTCCAAAGTCCAGATGCCTGTCAGTCTTGAACTTCACTTTCAGCATGGACAGGGGAAGCCTTTTTTTATTTTCGATGATTTCTTTCAGTTCGCCCTGTTCTCCTTCAAAAATGGGCTCTTTTCCGAAACTGACGGAGACATACAGGGACTTTTGCCAAAGCTTCTCATAAATGCGCTTCTGCACCACAAGAAGGAGGAAGCCGATGAGGCCGATACCCAATATTTTAATCATTTCCGAAACTCCTCAGTGGGAACAGGTGTGGAGGCAAGGATAGCTTCCACCCGCTTTACGGTACCTTCCGTGCCGCCGGCACCGTATTCCAATACGATTCTGTGAGCCAGTACGGGCACCGCCAGTGCCTTGATATCGTCCGGTGTACAATAATCCCGCCCTTCTAACCATGCGTAGGCTTTTGCGCAACGCAGAAGGGCCAGATTGCCTCTGGGGCTGACACCCAGCAGGATTTCATCTCCTTTTCTGGTTGCTTCCACGATATCCACCATATATTCCCTCACGCAGGGATGCACGAATACGCTGGCTGCTTCCAGTCTTGCCTTTGCCAGGTCTTCCAGCGTCAGGACGCTTTCCAGTTCTGCCAGGGGCTCTTTGTCCATATATTTCTCCAGAATGGCAAGTTCCTCCGCTCTGTCAGGCAGCCCCATGGAAAGCCGCATCATGAAACGGTCCATCTGGGCCTCGGGCAGCGGGAAAGTGCCTGTGGTCTCCACGGGATTCTGGGTGGCTATGACAAAGAAAGGCTTTCCGGGTACATAGCTTTCGCCGTCGATTGTCACCTGCCGCTCTTCCATACATTCCAGAAGGCCCGCCTGAGTTCTGGGTGTGGCACGGTTGATTTCATCCGCCAACAGTATATTGGTAAATACAGGGCCCCTGCGCAGTATAAATTCATTTTTCTGCCTGTCGAATATGTTCAGGCCGGTGATATCGCTGGGCAGCAGGTCAGGAGTAAACTGGATTCTGGAGAAGTCGGCGCTGATGCTTTTGGCCAGGGTCTTAGCCAGTTTTGTCTTGCCTGTTCCGGGCACATCCTCCAGTAGTACATGGCCGTCAGCCAGCAGCGCTGTCAGCAGTAATCTGACGGTCTGTTCTTTTCCTATGATTACATTTGCAATGTTGGAGAATATTTTTTCGCCCAACAGCTTTCCATTATTTTCCATGATTTGCTTTCCTCTTTTCTATCGGGGAGCGAGCCCCCTGACGTTTCTCTGTCCTGGTCTGTGCCCGGATAACTCCATGAACTTCTTTCATTCTATCATAATTTGGCGTCAAATGCCATATTTTTAAATAAGCTTCCGAAAGACTTTTGAGGTAATTTCAGTGAGTGATGTAACCATGGAACAAAAACTCCGGCTGGTACAGCAGGTGCGCTCCAGATATCATGAAAATCAGTATGATTTGTCTAACAGAGAAAGGATACTGTACGGAAAGACCAGTGCCGGATTTCAGAATGAAGAATCCCTTCGTTATGGAGAGCCTTATTACGACGATACTGTCCGGCCGGAGGAAACGCCCTTTCCTTTTTTGAAGCTTCGAATGTGGATTGCGCTCTTTCTGGTGACGGTTGTGATCGTTATGGACAGGAACCATATGGAAGTGGCCGGAATCACCGCAGAGAAAATATTTGAGGTGATTTCGGCCGATTATGAAGAAGTGATTGAAACCTGGGCCGAGGCACTGGTACGATAGGTATGATTCCGTACACAATCAGCTGGTAGAAACGTCCTTCTACAGGCATTCAAAATTCCGTAAGCGGATTGCCTGATAAAGGGATTAAAGTTTCCCGCACAAATATGCGTATGCATTCAGTATTGTGTCTTTTCTCTTCCCTGCGATGAAGTAGTAATCCAGTTGCTTTTCTCCGTCCGCATGCAGATAAGAGCCATAAGCAGGAATATCACAGCAAAACACAGAGGACGATGCCGCGGGAAGAATGCCGTATCCTTTATCAGACAGAAGCAGCGGAAGCGCAATGTTATCTTCGCCGGAGATATATCGGGCAGTTCCTTTCAGCGGAATTCCGGCTTTGCCGTCCGGTCCTAATGCGTACAGATGCTCTTCTTTGGAAAAATCGAGGAAGAGCCATGTCTGAAAATCAGTTTTGGACACGGTTTCCAATTGGCGGCATTCTTTTCTGCGTTCTGCCAGAAGCGGCTTTTTGGTTCCGGAGTCCTCGTCTATGGATAGATAACGGATTGCTCCGGTGGATTTGTCGACCTGCAAAGCAAGCTCATCCGTTGTCAGCTCTACCATACTGCCGGAATCTTTGTACATCCAGAACTTTTCGGTTCTGTCCACCGCAATCAAGGGGTGAGCTGCGGAGTCCGGCTGGGCATTTTTGGCGAAGGTTATCCTTATGATGGCGCTTCCTATGGGGCTCAGCTTAAGCGTGCCATAGCGGCTTTGCAGACACAGCCCATCAGGATGTCTGGTGACCCAGCGGATGGACAGGTCTATTTTGGAATGCCCCATTGGACGCAGTTTTTCGGTGGGCGGGATATCGCCGAAGCCGGGAAGTTTGGATTTTGGCTGCGGCGGTTCCGCGTTTGCTCTGGCAGAAGGGGCGGGGTTTGGCTTTGTACTGTATAAAGTTGTCAGGGAAGATACTTTTGGCTCTTTCGGCAGACCGGAAGCAGACCCCAGGACTGCGCGGGGCCTTGGGCCGCCAGACTGTGGCTTCGGGTCATATGGCTTCGGGCCAGGCTGTCTTTTTGCAGTGGAGCCTTTTTTTGCAAAAGACTGTGATTGACCAAATGAGTCACGAGATTCATCCGACGAGACACCTGTTCGACCTATCTGGTCGATTTTTGGGCGGACAGCACTCTGCGATTGACTTATCTGGTCATATTTTTGACCAGAAGATGAAAATCGTTGACTGTTTTGGTCAGCAAATATTATATTGTTTTTGATTCTTTCCCTGACAGCCTTTCTCTCCGGTATTGCTGCCTTTTTGCCATTTTCGTCCACAGGAATCTCGTGACGATTTTCAGGAACAGGATCCGCAATCAGTCCGGTAAGATTCCCTGTGTGGAGGATGCAGAGTTCATGAAGTGCACGGGTAGCTGCCACATAGAGCAGCTTGGCATGGCCGTCATCCACCGGGTACTCTTCTCTTGTAGGGTCCAGAATCAGTACGGCGTCAAATTCCAACCCTTTGGTATACTCTACCGGCAGTACCATGATGCCGTTTCCGAACACAGCCGTTTCAAGGTCATTTTCCATAATATCTATATATTGTCTCAGAGCGTTTGCGGCCTGGCCTGCGCTGCGCTGGTTCCGGCAGACCACGGCAATGGTATCAAAGCCGCTCTTCTGCCAGTCTCTGCAGATGTCAGCAGCCTTCCGGATGATATCGGAATCATTTCTTTCTGCGCACTGCTCCACTCTCACAGGATTGCCGTGACGTATGATAGGTTCCACCGGATAGCTGGAAAATCGGCCGTGATGAAGGATTCCTATGGCAAAATCCGAAATTTCGACCGTATTGCGGTAGCTTTTCTTCAAAATGCCGAAGCTGTCCATTTTGTCCCGCAGCAACAGGGTCCTCAACTCTTCCCAGTCATTCAGGCCGAAGCCGAAGTGAATGTTCTGGGACACATCTCCCATGACGGTATATGTACAGGCTTCGATGCAGAAATGCAGCACGGAATATGCCATCATCCCGTAGTCCTGGGCTTCGTCTATGACAATGTGGTGGGCTTCGCTGATCACTTCCGTTTCCTTGATCCTTTTGTAGATATAAGCCAGAGCAGCCAGATCATAGACATCAAATTCCTGAGCCGGAATATCCATAACCAGAGAGCGCTTCCGGGTCTGTCTCTTCAGAAAATCCTGATAAAGCTCGTAGATGGAGCCTTTCCATACCTTGCCGCCGTATCGGCCGCGGTAAGCTTTCAGAATGGCTTTCCGCTCTGCCTCGGTGTATTTGACACCTTTTCCCAGAAATTCTTCTTTGATTTTAATGATAAGTCGGTCATTGAGCATGTTAATCTTGCTCTGCATGGAAACTTTCGGATTCTGGAGAATATACCGTTCTACTGCTTCCCCATCCACCAGGAGAACCAGGTCGCCGGGATTAACTTTTTTTCCTGCGGTAGTGTCGTAGACGCCGTTTTTACCGTCTCTGAGCCCCTCCACGAACTGTCCGGGATTCAGATAAACGGACTCCCTCAATATACAGTTCCATTCCAGTTCATCACAATATTCCTTCAAATCCGCAAACCAGCCCGATGTTCCCTTGAGACTGTCCCGATTGTCGTTCTGGGCGCTCTTTTTGATGCTGTATTTCTTCTCATCCCAATCCTCGTACAGCAGCCTGACGAAAAGCTGTTCCATTGTCATCTGGCGGATTCCGTATACATCCAGATCCGGCAGTACGCCGGTGATGTAATTCAGCAGGATGCGGTTGCTTCCAACGATATAAAAGTCGTCGGGTTTGAAGCGCTCCTGGTAATTGTACAGGATAAAGGATATCCGGTGCATGGCCACTGTGGTCTTGCCGGAGCCCGCCACACCCTGGACAATGATATTGTGATAGGGTGACTTGCGGATGATGTCATTCTGTTCTTTCTGGATGGTGGCAATGATTTCTCCCAGTACAGCCTGCTTGTTTTTAGCCAGATATTTGGTCAGAAGCTCGTCGTTTGCCACTACTTCGCTGTCGTAATAGTCCAGCAGCTTTCCCTTTTCGATTTCGTAAGTCCGCTTCAGCTTCAGGTCGATGTGAATTTTCTTATCCCCAGGGGCGAGGTAGCTGCATTTTCCCAGACCGTTTTCGTAGTAGGCATTTGCCACCGGGGCGCGCCAGTCCACCACCGTCTGATGGGTGGTATCTTTGGATATGCCGCCCTTGCCGATATAGATGCTCTCATCCTTTTCCAACGCTTCGTCATAAAAGTCAATCCTGCCGAAATAAGGTTTGTTCTGTGCTTTCTCGTTCCGTTCCAGCGCCCGCTTCATCTGGTCGTGCAGCGTCATGCTGTTTTCCAGCAGATTGATCAATTCCGGGTTGTCATCGTGGAAATGATCCAGCATGTCATCGATTTCTTCCCGCATTCTTGCAACCTGTTCGCCGTATATTTCCAGATTGTTGCGGATGACGGCAAGGGTATGCTCCAGAAAATCTTCCTCATCCTGACGGGAAGTGCCATGTACCTGGCTTTTTTCATCTTGATTCATTGGGATCTCCTTCCTTTTTGGTGTTTTGGGCTTAAAACTCTAATAAAAAGTATACAGAAAAAAGAAAAAAACACTAGACTTTTCTTTTATTATTTGGTAAAGTGTTATATAGAATCGTGCCTGAAAAAAGCTACCGTTTACCGGTAGCTTTTTAACGTTATAACATTATGATTCCCTTTTGCCGAAAACCGGCTATATCTGAAATAGGAAAAAAAGAGTTTGTCTCATTCAGAGTCTGAATATACAATTTTTCCGGAAGAAATGGTATATATTACCTTACCGTTGAGAGTCCAGCCGGTGAAAGGCGTGTTGGAGGCTTTGGATGCGTAATTTCCGGGAATTACTTCTGCGGCCGTGTCGATCAGTATCAGGTCTGCCGGGCCTCCCTCTGCCAGGTATCCTGCATCCAGATGATACAGTGCGGCCGGATTGGCGCTCATCAGGCGCAGCAGCTGACGCATGGTCAGATACCCTGTCTGTACCAGATAAGTGATGGCCAGAGGAAGCGCCGTCTCCAGTCCTGTGATTCCGCTTGGCGCTTTTGTGAGCGTCCTTGCTTTTTCTTCTTCCGTATGAGGCGCATGGTCGGTGGCAATGATGTCGATGGTGCCGTCCACCAGTCCCTGAATGATTGCCAGCCGGTCCGCTTCTTCCCGCAGGGGCGGGTTCATTTTAGCGAAAGAGCCGTATTTAATCACGGCATCCTCTGTGAGGGTGAAATGGTGAGGGGTAGCCTCAGCATGGATATTAGCCCCTCTTTTTCTTGCCTGGCGCACAAGTTCTACGGATTCCCGTGCACTGATATGCTGTATATTAATATGCGCTCCCGTCTCCAGAGCCAACTGCAGATCACGCTCCACCAAGCATATTTCAGCCTCTCTGGGAGAACCGCTGATGCCGAAATATGCGCTGGCTTTTCCGCGGTTGATACCGTTTTCCGCAATCAATTCTGGATTTTCTTCATGAAAGCTGATGGGCATGTCCAGTCTGGCCGTGTGTTCCATGGCGCTGCGGACCAGAGCCTTATCCATCAGCGGAACACCGTCATCCGTAAAGCCGACAGCCCCATGCATCGCCAGCTCTTCCATGGGTGTCAGTTCCTTTCCCTGCATCCCCAGTGTTACGTTTGCGCAGGTCAGTACATGAATCCCGGTGTTCTTTCCCTTGTCCAGCACATACTGCAGAGTATGGTTATTGTCTATGGGGGGATTCGTATTTCCCATCATTATGACTGAGGTGAAGCCGCCTTTTGCCGCCGCCTTCGCGCCTGTCAGGATATCCTCCTTGTCCGGGAAGCCGGGGTCCCGGAAATGGACATGTACATCCACAAGGCCGGGGGCTATCAGAAGGCCTTCCGCGTCAATGACCCGGCAGCTATCGCCAGGTGTTGCAAGCTGTTTTCCGATTTTTTTGATCTTATCTGCCTCAATCAGCAGATCGTATTTGCCTTCCAGGCCGGATTTCGGATCTATCATGTATCCATTGCGTATCAGCAGCATGTCTTCCTCCAGTTTTAGCTGTCATTTCTGCTTTTGAAATGACGGAATGTAATGATTACTTAAGGATTGAAATGATACAGGCTGTCAGTCTCCCGGTTTCGATACTCATGCTTTTCGTAATAGCCGATCAAAACATTTTCCGTATCCCTCAATGCAACCATGTAGACATCCTTGTTTTCCTTTTCATTGTGAAATGTGTAGATGATATTGTGGGTTTCGCTTTCACGGAACCAGGACAGAACCTGTTCTATCCGTTCTCCGGATGCAGGGGTGTGACAGTCAAGCAGGCTTCTGCCCAGCAATTCTGCTCCGCCCCATTTTTTGTAGCGTTCCACTGCAACCGGGTTCATATAGATGATTTCATGCTGCAGATTGCAGACTACCACTGCGCTGCGGTCAGTATCTATGATACTTTTCAGGTATGGATATAAAGCTGCGTCTGTCATTTTTGTCATTGTCTTGCCATCCTTTATATAAATTTTGTCATGTGATATACAAAGCCGCTGTCGTGAAAGGGAAGGTGGTTTTTCATATTTTGAAAATGATTTGCACTAACGGTTTGCCAGTTCAACCGCAATCTCTTCCCAACTGATATCCTTCTGTACCATGAGTACCATCATATGATACAGGAAATCGCTCATCTCGTATTTTACTTCATTGGCATTGGGGTTCTTGGCGGCAATCACAATCTCTGTGGCCTCCTCTCCCAGCTTCTTCAGAATCTTGTCCAGCCCCTTGTCGAAGAGATAATTGGTATAGGAGCCTTCCTTCGGATGCACTTTTCTGTCCCGAATGACATCCAGGACTTCTTCCAGAACCTGGAGGGGATTGGCGGCTTCCTCATAGTCCTTTTTGGTAATCTCATTGAAAAAGCAGCTTCTGGCGCCTGTATGGCAGGCAGCACCCACCTGGGAAACCTTTGCCAGGATGGTATCCATATCGCAGTCTGCGGTAAGGCTTTTCACGTACTGAAAATGACCGCTGGTCTCCCCCTTCAGCCACAACTGCCCGCGGCTTCTGCTGAAATAGGTCATTCTGCCTGTGTGGATGGTCTGTTCGTAGGCCTCCTCATTCATGTACGCCATCATCAGGACTTCCTGTGTCCGGTAGTCCTGTACAATCACCGGCACCATGTCGTCCCTGTTTTTCTTAAAATCATTCCACTGATAAGCGGCTTCAAAGGTTTCCACAAGGATTCCGTTTTCTTTGCAGAGACTTTTTAAAGTTAAGATATCACGGTAATTATCATTGATGGTATTGCCGGTGACACCGCAGACATTGTTGTATGAAAATATCTCTATCAGCTTGTTCAGGGCAATCTGGTTGACCTGGACATAGAACGGAATGCTGGTCAGATGTTCCGTCTCCCGAATTTGATGGGGATTCATCAGAAGGAGGGAGGAGACATACTGCTCCAGCAACTCCTGGTTGGCTGCTATCACATTTGCATTTTCGTAGGAGGCAAGTATTTTATTTCTGCCGAACTTCAGAGATACTTCCTCCGTGATGGCGATATTGCTCTCCTTCGTGTAATCCAGGACCGCGCGCCTGCATCCGGCATAGAGAAGCTTTTTTACGTCTTCCATCCGCTTTATATTGCCTGCGCCTATGACTTCCATCTCGGCAGCCGCACAGATTTCCTTTATCATATCCAGGGCTTTCTCGTGCTCCTGGTCACCCTGGGACATATCAAATACGATTAGCCCGTCCGCATTGCTTTCATTGTACAGGCTGACCAGGCGCAGCGGGTCGGTCTCTACTACGGAGAGGTCATTTAACCGCCGCACTGCGTGACCGTTATATAAATAGATACATGGTACGAATTTTTTTACAATCATTGGGGTACCTCATTTGTTTTATCTTTCCTATATACTGCACGTGAGAGTATTTATCATTTATTTGTTGTGTTCTGACTTGTTGTGCTGTGATTTGTTGTGTTCTTTGCGGAAGCAGCCCTTTCCACAATTTGTATGTCACCTTCCACACAGTTGAACTGAGGGACCGGAGCCGGATATTTCTGAAAACATTACAGGCTGCCCTTGGTGCTTAGTACGTCTGTGACCCGCGGCTCCGGGCTTACAGCCATATCCAGAGCCTTGGCAAATACCTTAAACATGGCTTCTATCATATGGTGTGTATTCTGGCCGTCCAGCATTTTCAGATGCAGATTCATGCCGGCGCTGTAGGAAACCGCATAGAAAAACTCTCTCACCAGCTCCGTATCCAGGCCGCCTACCCGTTCTGCCGGAAAATCACATGCGAAATTCAGATAAGGCCTGCCGCACAGGTCCACGGCGCATAAAACCAGAGCGTCATCCATTGGGAGTATAAACGAACCGTATCTGCGGATTCCCTTCTTGTCTCCCCAGGCTTTTGCCATGGCCTGGCCCAGTACAATGCCGGTGTCCTCCACAGTGTGATGACCGTCCACATACAAATCGCCCTTTACATGACATTTCAGGTCGAAAAAGCCATGTCTGCAAAAACCCTCCAGCATATGGTCAAAGAAACCGATTCCCGTAGAGATTTCCGAATTGCCGGCTCCGTCCAGATTTATTGTGACGGAAATATCCGTTTCCTTTGTTGTTCTGTTTACCGCCGCACTTCTCATTCCGTCTTTCCTTCTCCTTGTTATTTCAAATCAGTAACCGCCTGTGGTGCCAACGTATGGGATAACGCTTCTTCCGAGAGGCCATGAATTCGGTTACATATTCGCGAAAGCCAGGCACGTTTAATCCTCAAAGCGTACTTTTATACTGTTGGCATGTGCCGTCAATCCTTCACTTTCTGCAAAGAGTTCAATATCCTTATGTACTTTCTCCAAAGCGGCTCCGGAATATGAGATAATACTTGTTTTTTTCATAAAATCGTCCACATTCAGAGGTGAGAAGAACTTTGCCGTGCCATTGGTAGGAAGGATATGGTTGGGGCCCGCAAAATAATCGCCCAACGGCTCGGAAGAGTATTCTCCCAGGAAAATGGCTCCCGCATTGTGGATTTTTGCCATGATTTCATAAGGATTTTCCGTCAGTATTTCCAGATGTTCCGAAGCAATCTCATTGGCGGCGTCTATCGCGTCCTGCATGCTTTCAGCCACCAGAATATACCCGTAATTATCCAGCGATTTCTGTATGATTTCTCTGCGGGACAATTCTTCCGTAAAAAGCTTTGCCTGTTCCGAAACTTTTTCCGCCAGTTCCCTGGAAGTAGTAATCAGAATGGCGCTTGCCAGTTCATCATGCTCTGCCTGGGAGAGCAAATCCGCTGCCACATACCTGGGATTTGCAGTCTCGTCCGCCAACACAAGGATTTCACTGGGGCCTGCAACGGAATCGATTCCCACATAGCCGTACACGGCCTTTTTCGCCAGTGCGACGAAAATATTGCCGGGACCTGTAAGCTTGTCGACCCTGGGAACAGACTCGGTTCCGAAAGCCATCGCAGCTACTGCCTGCGCGCCGCCAACCCTGTAAATAGTGTCCACGCCGGCAATGTCCGCAGCCACCAGGGTGCCGGGGTTGACTTGTCCGTCTGCTCCGGGAGGCGTCGTCATAATGATTTCTTTTACGCCGGCAACCTTCGCAGGAATCACATTCATCAGTACACTGGAGGGGTAGGCTGCCTTGCCGCCGGGCACATATACCCCTGCCCTGACAACAGGCGTGAATTTTATTCCCAGAAGGCTGCCGTCCTCCTTTGTATCAAACCAACTGTTTCTAAGCTGCTTTTTGTGGAAATCCCGGATATTTTCGGCACTGCGGCGGATGACTTCCACGAGTTCGGCATCCAGCCTGCCGTAAGCTTCTTCTATTTCTGCTCTGTCCACGCGGATATTTTCGGCATTCAGCGGAAAGCGGTCAAATTTCTGCGTGTATGCAAACAGCGCACTGTCTCCGTTTTGACGGACTTCGTCCAGGATTTCGTTTACAATACTCTCATATTCCGAATAGTGATTAGGACTTCTCTTTAACAGATCATTTAATATATTCTTCTTTGATTCTCCGGTTAATTCTACAATTCTCATGTTTACCTCCTGTCCGTTTCGGCGGACATAATTTATACTCATGATCTAAAACATTTGCCAATTGAAATGTATCAATGAGTGAGCGCTGCTGTAATGTGGGATAAAAAGCGGCAAATATTTGCGTTCACGAGTATAACCGCTCTACGCCGCGATTGTATCCTCAGCCGGCGCTGTGCAGTTTCTGCCTCAGTCCCATCACAATCTCCTGAATCCGCGCCCTGTCCATCTGCATGCTGACAGGGTTGACTATCATCCGGGCAGACAGCGGTCGAATCTCCTCCAATACCTGCAGACCGTTTTCCTTTAAAGTGGAGCCTGTCTCCACGATATCTACAATGACCTCCGACAGTCCCACCAGAGGCCCCAGTTCCACGGAGCCGTTCAGTTTGATGATGTCCACTGTCTGATGCTTTTTGTTATAGAAATAATCCTTTGCAATGTTGGGGTATTTGCTGGCTACACGGATTCGTTCATGGTGTCGGAGCAACTCTCCGGCAGATTCCGGGCCGCAGACACACATACGACATTTTCCGAAGCCCAGGTCCAGCACTTCATACACATTTCGGTTCTCCTCCAGAATGGTATCATTTCCGGCCACGCCGATATCTGCTGCGCCGTATTCCACATAGGTGGGGACATCCGGTCCCTTTGCAAGGAAAAATTTCAGCTTCCGTTCCTGATTTACGAAAATAAGTTTGCGTGTCTGTTTATCTTTCATTTCCTCGCAGGAAATTCCCAGTTCTTCAAATAACTCCAATGTTTTATAGGCAAGTCTGCCCTTCGCCAGCGCAAAGGTCAGATACCGTTCCTCTGTCATCTCCGCATCCTCCTGTCCCTGTTACTGTTTTCGGTTCCGTAACCGCTTCCGCAGTTACTTATGCTGCTCCTTTTGTAATGTCAGCTCCACGGGGATTTCCTGGCTGCGGAGCTGCTCTGCCTCAGTGAGCTTTTCCCGGTAATTTTCATTGTTATAATAGATTTTGCGCACGTTTTCGGGGAGAGGAAGCTTCACGCCCTGTCTGGAAAGCGCCTCCAGGATACTGTCCACCACCATGACAAACCCCACCGCCGGGGCATCTTTCCCAAACTGCAGCAGCAGCCTGTCATACCTGCCGCCTTTCACGACGGCTTCCCCTACCCCATAGGTGTAAGCCTTGAAAATCATTCCCGTATAGTATCTGTATTTGCTGAGCATGCCCAGGTCAAAGGAGATGAAATCTTCCACACCATATTGTTTTAATAAGGAATAC
>OFFJ01000500.1_pt1 | contig 32704 bp, 21 predicted proteins | sample 1521261 | NCBI WGS metagenome assembly OFFJ01 (sample SAMEA3504122, study PRJEB24116) | mouse gut metagenome | biome: mouse gut; feature: mouse-associated habitat; material: faeces | place: Denmark | collected 2011 | reverse complement strand
GAAAATTTGTGACAAAAAAAATGAGAAGTTGTGACAAAAATTTTGGGCAGCTACAAAAAGAAAAAATGTTTTTTTTGAATCAGTCATACTACAGTTCTCAAAATAATTTTGAACTAATTCCAGGATGTCCTATTGCTTATTGGCTTTCTAAGAATTTTGTTGATACATTTCGGTATCCCACTATTGGAGCAAAATTAACAACAAGGGAAGGAATGGCAACGGCTGATAATGAAAGATTTCTACGACTTTGGTTTGAAGTACCCTATAGAGAAATAGATTTCATGGCAAAATTAGAATCAGGGAAATGTAACAGTTCAAAAAAATGGTTTCCATACAATAAGGGTGGAGATTATAGGAAATGGTATGGAAATCTATACTATGTTGTAAATTGGAATGACGATGGATTTGAAATTAGGAATAACAAAGATCAAAAGACGGGAAGGATTCGTTCACATAATTATAATGGAGAATATGCTTTTAGAGATGGACTTACATGGACATCTTTAAGCATTAGCACGATTTCTGTAAGGAGAGCAGAGAGAGGGGCACTATTTGATTCTAAAGGGGCTATGGGATTTGCTGATAGTTATGAGAGTGTATTGAGGTATTTAGCTTTACTAAATAGCATCGTCGGAACAGAATACTTGAAAATTTTTTCACCAACTGTTGATTTTAAGGTGGGAGATGTGATTCAACTTCCTGATATAGCTGGATGTGAAAAAGATATTATTAATTACACACAAAAAAATATAGAAATCAGCAAGGCAGATTGGGATTCCTTTGAAACCTCATGGGATTTTGAAGGTCATCCATTGATTTCGAAAAATCGTATGATCTTTGATGACATTGACCTTGCAGAATGCTATAAGTGCTGGAAGAGCGAGTGTGACGATCGCTTCAATCAACTGAAGGAAAACGAGGAAGAACTGAATCGTATATTCATTGATATTTATGGTTTGCAGAATGAGCTTATACCAAAGATTGAGGATAAGGATGTCACAGTTCGTAAGGCAGATGTTGGGCGAGATATCCGGTCGCTGATTTCCTTTGCTGTTGGCTGTATGTTTGGACGGTATTCTATCGAAGAAAAAGGTTTGATTTATGCCGGTGGCGAGTTTGACAGTAGTAAGTATGGCAGATTCTCAGCAGATGATGATGCCATTATACCGATTACAGATGAAGCGTATTTTGATGATGATATCGTATGTCGCTTTGAGGAATTTATCAGAATAGTATATGGGGCAAAGTCCTTGGAGCGCAATCTGAATTATATTGCAGAAGCACTTGGTATAAAAGGGACGACAGCACGAGAGAAGATTCGCAATTATTTCTTGAAAGATTTTTTCAAGGATCATTGCAATACCTATTCCGTAACAGGTTCCGGTAAAAGACCGATTTACTGGCTCTTTGACAGCGGTAAACAGAATGGGTTTAAGGCTCTGATTTATATGCACCGCTACACACCGGACACAGTCGGACTGGTGCGTTCTGTATACTTGAAAAAAGCATCAGATGCTATTGAAGCATCGCTGAAGAATGCCGAGTACATCATATCAGAGAATGCTAGTGCAGTTGATGTGGCACAGGCAACAAAGAAACGAGATAAATATGTGAAACAGCTTGCAGAGATTAAGCCTTATTATCAGGCACTGTCCCATGTGGCGATGCAACGCATACCCATTGATTTAGATGATGGTGTGAAGGTCAATTATGCAAAGTTTCAAGGCATAGAAATAGCGGAGGATGGCGGCAAGTACCAAACAATAAACCTATTGGCAAAAATATGAAATGAGGAACATAAGTATGGAATTTCAAGAAATTCAAGATAAATTGAATGGTTTATTATCAGGAGAACATCGGAAAGTGGTCTTTTGGTATGACGATGATGCCTCCTATGCGGAGGAGGTCGATAATTTGCAACTTGCTGAGAACTGCAAGCTATGGAAGTTGACGAAAGGCAATCATTTTGCCACAAAGCTACAGATTGAAGAGAGAGAACCGGATGTAAATTTTCTTGTTTATGCTCCTTTTCCAAGACCAGAGGATAAAGGAAACCATCTTGCGGACACCTTTTATTATGCAGAGCACTTTTATTCTGATAAGCTGGTGCAGCTTTCAGGGGATCTTGGTATTCCAGCAGAGTGCATGGATGAGGTGAAGAAATATAAGAAATTCTGGACGAGCGGTAATGTAAATAAATTTAGGAACTTACAGATAGCAGATTATACACCGGACAGCGTAGATATTGGTATTCTCTGTGTAATTGCAGGGGTAAGGTCAAACAGTGTCGAAGAGCTTGCCAAGGGTGCACTGCTTGCAGGTCTGAACGATAATGCCATACTGAAGAAGATGGAATATTACAAGATTGAAACCGTATTCTGGCGTTTTATTGAGAAACAGTACGGTTATCGTGACGAAACACCTACGATGCAGAAATTTTTTATCACTTTGATTGTAACTTATACAAATGCCATAGCTGCAGGGGATATTCCCAGAGCATGGAAAACCTTCTTGTCTTCCAAGGCAAATGATGCGGTAGTATTTGTGAAGAATCTTATGAACAATACGGAGACCGCTACATTTTATGATAATGCAGTGGAAATAGTATCTCATGGATTGAATGTGGAGAATGCTGTAAAGGAAATGTCTCTCGCAAGTGTGGCAATCTGTGATACATTTATGGACTTTGACGAAAACCTCATATCGTGGATGATTGCAAAGATAGAGGACGATATGCTGGATGAGAAGATTGACGGAATGACTATACCTGAGATTGCATTGTCACGTATGAAACCTTGCTATCATTTTGGGGAGATGTCTGAGAATTGGTATCAGACAATCTATCATGCATATAAAGTAATCAAAGATATTTCAATTTTTGTGACACATAAATTACATTCCTTTCAGCCAACCTTACAGGAGGTTGTCAGGGATTATGCGGAAAATACCTATGAGATAGACGCACACTACCGAAAGTTTTATTATTACATGGATAAGCTGGGCCTGCAGGAGAATGTGGAGAAAATCAGAGATTTGGTTGAGAATATTTACACGAATAAGTATTTGTCTGACTTTGCATACAAGTGGAACAATGCTCTTAACGATGATGCATACAATACATATTCTGGAAATCGTGAGAGTGATTTTTTTAGGGATTTTGTAAAGCCTTTTATGCAGGAGGATGGAAAGGACGGTCGAGTTATTGTCATTATCTCTGATGGTATGAGATATGAGTGTGCCAGAGAGCTGCTTGACAATTTAGATCTGGACGAGAAGTGTGATGCAAGAATTGATTATATGTTGTCGGTACTGCCATCAGAGACAACACTTGGCATGGCATCGCTTCTGCCGCATAAAGAGATTACCGTAAATCCAAATCTTAACATCAAAGTTGACGATATAGATTGTGGCAACGAAATGGCGGCACGTCAGAAGATATTACAACAATATGTTCCCAACTCTGCATGCTATAAGTTTGATGCGGTCATAAAAGCAAAGCAGAATGAGCTTCGTGAGATGTTTCAGGACAAGGCGGTGGTATATGTCTATCAGAATCAGATAGATGCAAGAGGTGAGAAACAGGAGCTTGAAAATGAAGTGTTTAATGCCTGTCAGGAAGCAATTGAAGAAATACAGACTCTTATTCGTAGGTTGACTGGGTATGTGTCGAATACAAGATATCTGGTTACGGCGGATCATGGCTTTATTTATAAGCGGGATAAGTTGGTTGAGAGTGATAAGATATCAATGGACAAGACTGTATTTTCTTTTATAAATAAGAGGTATTTAATTTCGATGGAGGCTGCCGATAATGATGCTCTTATCAGCAGGACACTTACATATATGAGTAAAATGAATGAGATATTTGTGTCTACACCGAGGGGAGCAGACATCATTAAGTCCAGAGGCGGTGGACAAAACTATGTACATGGTGGATCTTCTTTGCAGGAAATGATTGTCCCGGTACTGAAAGTGAAGACATTCAAAGGTAAACAGGATACAGGAATCGTCAGTGTAGAACTTTCATCCTTTCATAATCGTATCACGGAGGCGGTATTTAAACTTGAATTCATGCAGATGGAACCAGTGACAGATACTGTGAAACCGAGATCTTTAATTGCATTCTTCGTGGATGGAAATAGTAATAAAATATCCTTTGATGTACCGATTATAGCAAAAGTGCGGGATATGGATGCAAGACAGAGACGTATTGTAGAGAAGTTTACTTTAAAGAGTGGAAAATATAGCAGAGGGCATGAGTATTTTCTTGTGCTTGCAGATATGTATGATGAACGAAAAGAGTACCGCAGATATAAATTTGAAATAGACATTTTGGATATGTAGGGGAGGACAAAAGATATGACGGATTCATATATTATCAGTAAGATGAATGAGTTTATGTTCCGGCTGACTGGACAGATGGGTGGGTGGCTTACCAATAAATTGCCAAAACTGACAGATAGATGGTGGGATGATTTAGTACTTAATAATCTTAGCACCTTGCAGCGCACGCAGGTGGAAAATGCGGGGATTGCTACGATAGAGGGACTGGATTTGGCTGCCATTCTTCGTATTTATGACCGAAACTGGTTTGTCATTACAAGTTCTTATTTTATCAATAATAAGGATCGGCAGCATATTCGTGACATGAAAGAGGTGCGTAATACTTGGGCACATATCTCAACGCAAGAGATCAGCAAGGAAAAGGTTGTACGTGACGTAAATACTATCATAGAGCTTATGTGTGCCTTTGATGCATCTTCTGCTGATATACGAGATATGGAAGGCTTTATTTTTGATATAGAGGAAGATAAGGAAATTCAAAAAGAGATTCCGAAAAAAGCGATAGTTAAGGCTGTGAACGAAAGTGTTGAAACAGGAGAGATAGCGGTTGGAAGTATGATTACTCTTGTGAGCGATTCTTCTGTTGTAGGTGCGGTAGTCGGGATAAGTGGGGATAAGTATTCTGTTCTTGTAGGAAGTGAAGTAAAGAGTTTTTACAAAGAGCAGATTAAGCTAATGGAGAAGAAGAACGCAGCGGACAGGCTTTCTCTTGACAGGGTAAAGGCTTCCATTACTGCGTATCAGATCAATAATCCCGGATCTGCAAATCTGTATTCTTTAAACTCTGCCCGTATTGACTTTGTACCGTACCAGTTCAGACCGGCGTTAAAGCTGATAAAGGCTGACAGTCCGAGACTGCTTGTGGCAGATGATGTCGGTGTTGGTAAAACGATAGAGGCAGGACTGATATTGAAAGAGCTGGAAGCTCGTTCCAGCGTCAGTTCCGTTCTTATTATCTGTCCCAGACCGCTTGTGGCAGAGCGAAAATGGGAACTGGAGATGAAACGCTTTGACGAAGATTTTACCCAGATGGACGGAAAGACGCTTAGCGAGGCTATCTCTGAAGCTGACAGAGATGGAGAATGGCCGGAACGTCACCACAAGACAATTATACCATATTCACTTTTTAACGAAGACACCATTATGGGCAGACATTCAGCTTCGAATAAGAAAAAGAAAACTATGGGATTGTCGGAACTTGATCCCATGCCAGGATTTGATCTTGTGATTGTTGACGAAGCACACAATATCCGCAATTCAAACACATGGGCATACAGGGGAGTTGAACTGTTCTGCCAAAATGCGGATGCGGTAATATTTCTTACGGCTACACCGTTGCAGAATAGCAATAATGATTTATATACTCTCTTAAATTTGCTTCGTCCTGATGTTGTTATTGATAAAGACACCTTTAAGACTATGGTGGAGCCGAATTTCTTTATCAATAACCTGATGCGTGTAGTTCGCAGACAAGATGAGGATTGGCAAGAGCTAGGTAAACAGGAGATTGCTCACATACTTGATACGACTTGGGGGCGAAATGTTGTTCAGCACAATCCAAATTTTGAGAGCATTTACAACTTTCTTGAGAAAACAGAGATTACAAGAGAGGAGAAACTTGAGATTATAAACAAGATTGAAAGTCTGCATTCTTTTCATACGATTATTAACCGAACGAGAAGGAGGGATATCGAGGATTTCTGTATCAGAAGGACGGCTACTATAAATGTGTCTTTTAATGGTGTGCAGCGAGAGTTATATGAATCGCTTATGGAATTTGAGGAAACAGCACTTGCAAAATTATACGGAAGCCGAAATGTTCGTTTTATGATGTGTACAATCATGCGTCAGGCATCAAGCTGTATCTATGGTCTTGCTCCGTTCTTAAATGACCTTGTACAGAAAAGAATGTCGCAGATTAAGGAGGACGGAGAACTGTATGAGTTTGATATGGAACTGAACAGCGACGAAGAAAATTCTCTGTTTGAGTTGGCAGACGAAATAGGTGATTTAAAGGATAAGCTGCCGGAAAACGATCCGAAGTTTGACAAGATGATGGAAGTCATAGAAAGCAAGCAGCAGGAGGGAAATAACAGAGTAATCATATTCAGTTCCTTTAGACATACCCTGGCATATATACGAAAAAAACTGATAGAGAAAGGTATTCGTGTCGGACAAGTGGATGGCTCCGTTTCCGATGAGGACAGATATCATGCAAGACAGTGTTTCCTTATGGATAGGGATGAAAGGGATGCTTTGGATGTACTATTATTCAGTGAGGTTGGCTGTGAAGGCTTGGATTATCAGTTCTGCGATACAATGATCAACTATGATCTCCCATGGAATCCGATGCGTATTGAGCAAAGAATTGGTCGTATCGACAGACGTGGACAGAAAAGCGATACTGTTCGTATTTATAACCTCATTACAGAAGATACGATTGATGCAACGATTTATGCTCGATGCCTTAGTAAGATAGGTGTATTTGAGGCGAGCATAGGAGATTGCTCCGAGATACTTGGTGATATTACAGATCAAATCATGAAGATTATGTTTGACCCGACTATGACTGAGGAAGAACGTCAGATGAAGATTGAACAGATGGCGGATAACGAAGTGATGAAAGTTCAGGAACTCAATCGTCTGGAGCAGGAGGAGAAGACATTATATGGATTTGACATGGAAAGCCTGCTTGCTGACAAGGATGTGCAGGATGCAGAAAACGACTGGATTTCCCCTGCAAATATACAGTCTCTCATTGAATTGTATTTAGATGATTTGTTGGGAGAAGGGGAGTATCTGCGAGGAAAGCAGGATATCAAGTCCTTGCAGCTCTCCAGAGAGAAGAGACAGGCACTTTTAAGAGATTTGAAACAGATGAAGTTGGTAAACAATAATACTGCCAGCAGATTATGGACAGCATATCTGAAATCGGATAAACAGAGAATGTCAGTTACCTTTGACAGCATAACTGCAAAGGATAACCGTGATGTGGCATTTTTTACCCAGATGCACCCATTTGTAATGCAAGCGGCACAATATGAAAGTAAACGTTTTCCATGCGAAATAGGTATCTGTGTGTCTGGAGAGGATATCCCGACAGGTGACTATGATTTTTTGATCTATGCATGGCGTTATGTAGGACTCAGACCGGATATCAGACTTATGGCAATTAGTGAGAATGAGGATGTACAAAAGAATGTATTGTCCATGCTCCAATATGCGTCAGAGTTTGAATATAATAGTGAATCTCATGCAGAAAAATGGGATGAGATGGATGGTCTGCATTATAAGAGATGGCAGGAGATTAAGGGCGAGTATGTAAAAACGGTAACAGAGGAATGCGATTACCGAATTGACCAGCTTGCACAGTCTTTTCGACAGAGGGAGCTTATCTTAAAGGGAATGATTGAATCAGCAACAGACGAAAAGATTATTCGTATGAGGAATTCACAGTTGAATAAGTTGAAAAATGACTTTGAAGAACAGAAGAAATCCTTGAAGGATACGATATCAAAAGCAGATATCCATACAAGTTTGCTAATTCGAGGTGTTTTACATATAGATTAATCACTGATTGTTTGGAGGCAGAAATGGGCAAAATAGATTACAAAAGAATTTATAAGGAAAATCAGGATGATTGGAAAGCGCTAACAAGAGAGCCACAGAAATATGAGGCTTTATTAGCGGGACATTATTCTGATAGTAACCATTTTGTCTATGAGTTATTACAAAATGCTGAGGATGAAAGGGCATCTAAAGTTGTTATTGAATATTACGAGGACAAGCTGGTTTTCTATCATAATGGTGATCCCTTTGATGAAGGAGATGTAAGAGGTGTATCTTCCATGCTGATGGGGACAAAGGACAGAAATTCCGGACAAACGATAGGTAGATTTGGTATGGGATTTAAGTCTGTTTTCAAGTACACTTATCAGCCGGAAATCTATTCGGATTCGGAGGCGTTTCGTATTGAGAATTATCTATTACCCGTGGAAATAGAGGACGGATGGAACGATCGTGTAGAGCGTCAGAAGGTAGTTTGCGTTGCAAATGGAGACAGAATATTTAAACCGTTTGAAGATGAACGGCATTTGACGAGGATTACTATTCCCTTTGTCAAGAGAAATGATAAGGGCGAGTTGATGCAAGTATCCGGTAAAGATGTACTAGAAAAGCTGCATGGACTAAACGGCGAGATTCTTTTATTTCTTACTCATATCAGGGAACTGTATTGGACGGATAAGAGTACTGGCAAATATGCAAGAATTTCTCTCAGGGAGAATAAGGATGATAAAAATCTGGTTGTCTGTGGCATCGAGGGAAGCGCATATGGAGAAATGGAAAATATCTCAAAATATTTGCGATACAAGAAGATATTTGACCATTCAGAGATGTCAGATGCCGAGGTTTCTGTGGCATATAAACTCAATAACCGTGGTGATAACATCAATGAGATGAAGAATACGGATATATGGGTTTATTTTCCCACTAGAGATAATACGGAGTTGCCTTTTTTGATACATGGATCCTTTGAAACAGCAGTATCGCGTGAAAAGTTGATGTCGCCTTCTGATTTTAATTCTGAACTTTTCGATAAGCTGGGAGATTTGATTGCTGAATCCATTCAGGATCTGAAAAAGAGGAATCTTATCACTCAGGTATTTATCCGTAAAACGCTGATGCAGGCGTTTCAGGATGAGGATGAAAATGAGACGATACCGGGATTAAGGGACAAAGTTAATGAGGCGTTTTTGACATATCCATTATTGCCTGACAAGTATGGACATTACACTTATGTTGGTGCACTTCGTGTTCCTGTACCTTTCAGAATTGCCGAATTTACAGATAAATCTTTGTTCAAAGGGGCATTTTCGGAGGAACTTCGTTTTGTGGCATTTAACAATGAGAAAGAAAGTAATTTTACGGAGTATTTCCTTTGGCTGACAGATGACTTGGGGGTGGAAAGGTATAGTTTGCTCGATTTGGCTAATGACTTGGAAAATATAGAGGTAAAGCAAATAGGAAATTCTGGAACAAATTATGATAATCTAATTTTATTTTATCATTTTTGTGCTGATTATATGGAAAGCGTGTATGCAACAGGACTGAATTATTCAAGAAGCGGACCATATGAGAAGGCAATCCGTGCATGTCTTTCAAAAGCATGGTCTAAATTACGATATGCACCGATTATATTGAACGCTGAGGGTACGCTTGTGCCAGCTTATTCGGAGGGCCGGGAGATGGTATATCTTGGTTCTTCCAGCAAGTATAAGAGCGTACTTTCCTCTGCAATAGTTCATAGGACTGTGGTGTCGGAGCTGCAGCCTTTGTTAAGGGATGGTTTTCAGATATCGGAATTCAATAATTTTCAGTATATAAAAGAAAAAATATTGAGGAAATATGTTGTTGAGGAGGGGGAAGATCTGGCGTATGAAACTGACGATTATACAAAGGAATACATAGAGGATATAACGCAGCTTCTACAGCTTGTGGAGGATGCATCGGGAGAGGAAGCCCTTAACGAGATACGGGAAATGGTTAAGGATGCTTTTATCATCAAGGTTATTGATCCTGAGTATGATGAACTGTTTTCTGCACCGGAATATGCTTATGTTGACATTTCTGATGAAGGTATTGATCAGACAATTTACTATGCACCAATTATATTATGCAAAGGTGAATCATATGATTTTTGTGTATATCGGGTGGATGAAGAGTTTTATCACAGTAATGGTATATCATTGAAAAACTTAAAAAAATTGGGTCTGATTACTAGCCCTTTTATACCCGGTCCTACGAAGCATGAAGGAAGGGGACAGGATTATTGGCTTGCACCAAACACAAGTAGTTATCAGTTTTACCCCCAGGCCGATATTGATGATTACAGCAGTAATATTGAATATATTGTAAGGAACAAAGACGATGAGCTGGCAAAGCGAAAGTCGAGAGAATTGTTGAGGCTTCTTTTATACCATGCCCATTCTTTCTATGGCATGATATATCGATATAAGGATTTTAGGGTGCAGCGGGAAGAATATGCTAATTTTCTCAAACAGGCAGATTCACAGATAATGAATGCACATTGGCTGTATGGTAATGATGGAGAACTTCATAAAATTACCGAATTATCCAAATATGACTTATCAACTGAGGTTTATGGTGCGGTTAAAGAGGATGATGAAGCATATCGAATTTTAAGATTTAAGATAACGGAACAGGATCAAACGGCAAGTGCATTTAAACAGGTCGAAATACTTGGACGACGTGACAAAATGATTCTGTTAAAACAGCTTGCGAGGGAACTGGGGAAGAGTATCAGTGATGATGTGTCCAAAGAGGAATGGAACGAGGATGAGAACAGTACCTTTGATCCAAATGCGTGGCTGGATGATGGTTTTCCAGTACATCGTGTTAAGAATTTTGACAGTTTGATACAGCATGTGAGAGAGCAGTTTTTCTGTGCAAATCCGATTCAATATCGGGAGGTATGGAGAAGTATTCGTATCAGTAAGTCACCAAAGACTGTGCGAGCTTATGCTGTGGGGATGTATACGAATGACAGTCAGGTAAAATTGTGTCAGATGTGTAAAAAGCCTGCTGATTTTGTGGATGCGGTTGAGATAGCCAATTTTGGAATGGAACTTCCCCAGAATTATCTTTGTCTGTGTAGAAATTGCAGTAGTAGATATAAGCAGTTTAGGGACTCTGATAAAGAAAGCTTTAAGCATAAGATGAAAACAGCTTTGCTTGGTCTTGATATTCAGGAGGAAGAGGATAACTATGAGATCATCCTAAATCAAGATGCGTCACTCTATTTCACACAGACACATATAGCGGAAATACAGACATTGCTCCGGCTGATAGATGAATACGGTTTGCCGAATGAGTCGGATGTGACAGACGAAGGATTGGATACTGTTTTATCAGGTCCACTTCATCATCCAATGAGAAGAATGGTGAAAGAGAATGCAGAGCAGTATAGTTCGATTCATGAAGATAAAGTGATAAGTGACGGAAACTACATTACATACCGTAAGATACAGAATGGTGAGAGCGTGGATACTACAATTCAAGCAGGTAAGTATCCGCTTCATAAACTTATGGTAGGGAAGAAGGTTGGTGATGTGGTAGAGTTGTACGGGAAAAAATATGAGATAACAAATATTTTATAGAATTAAGGGGGATATTATGGCACAGCATATATCAATTAGAGTACCTTGGCATGATAGTGGTTGGAATGGATGCGTATGTAACGAACCGGGATACAACAATGCGTGTCTGAGGCTGAAGAATATATATGAAAACCGCAATGATAAGGAAGAGCAGTCCCTTTGTGGCCGATGTATGGAAGGTCATGAGGAAGATTTTCCGTGTATTTCGGAAGGTGCAGCTTTTATGTCAGAAAAGGAACTGGTAAGAATAATCGAGCATCCATATAAAAAGAGCAATTATGCTACGCACGGGCATTTTCTTCCGACAGAAATTGTATATCCACCGTATTCCTTTCCGGCAAGACCTTTTGCGTGGATGATGAAAGATCGTATAGAAGAAAAAGTAGAACGGTTTGGAATAAACTATGATCCAAGCGTGGAGCCGGTGTTAAATTTTAGAACCAACTGGATTCAGGAAGCAAGAAACCATAGGGCGATTTTTGATTATTTTTATAGCGATATTGTACCAGATGAATCTATTTGCATTGCCTATGCCAAACAGGTTCCCTTTGTGGAGGATAGCCGTAGGGTGATAGTTGCTATGGGACATGTAAAAAAGGTAATTCCGGCAGTTGAGCATGCCCATAAGGAAGATAAACCTCTTCGTTCACAGACATGGGAAACTCATATCTGTCATTCTATCAGAGAAGATCATAAGGATGGTTTTGTGATCCCCTATCAGAAAATGATGGAATATGCTGATAAGCATCCAGAGTTTGACATGGGAAGCATAACTGTATTTGCTCCAGCAGATGCATTTGAGCAATTTTCCTATGCCTCTGAGCATTTGTCGCATGATTCGGTAATAGAGGTCATTCTTTCCTGCATTGAGGCATTTGAAATTATAAGTGATTGTTTGGATGAGGATTATAGTAATGTTTTGGAATGGTTAAATGCGCAGCTTGCTGAAGTCTGGGAGGATCGAGGGGCTTTTCCGGGACTTGGGGCTATGCTGTGTGCCTTAGAGATTCCGTTGGGAATGCTGATAGCAAAGGAACTAAAAGAGAGAACAGCAGAAGATGCAGATATCTGGGGAGAAGTGGGAAAAATGTTTGATAATCCTGCTGACTTACTTCCACAGAATTTGGCAAAGAAAATCACACCAGTCACTAAAAAAACATGGGAAACTTTATCAGATGAGAGAAGAATGTTATTTGAGCTTCTTTCACGCTTTTCTTTGTCCATTGAGCAGGCAAGGATATTGTTTCATGAAAGTACAAGAATCAAGGAAGGAATCATATGTACCGACAAAGAGATTATTGATAATCCTTATATTCTTTACGAGAAAACAAGATTAAAGATATCAGATTTGTATATTTCAGTTAAAAAAGTTGATATGGCAGTCTTTCCAGTTCCTTCGATTGCAGAAAAATATCCTCTGATGCCGCCTACAAAGCTTACATCAGATAATGATGAAAGGAGAGTCCGTGCGATAGCTATTTCTGTTCTTGAAAATGAAGCTATATGTGGAAATACAATTCTGCCATGTAATCTACTGGTGGATAGAATGCAGGCAATAACACTTGATCCTGCTTGTAAGGTCACACAGGATATTCTTATCGCCATAGATCAACATCTTTCAAATGAAATTACGAAACGAGAGATGAAAGATGGCACGGAATACTATAAGCTGAGACGGATACATCAATTTGATGAGGTGATTGAAAAACGTATCAAGAAGCGTCTGAAGAGAACGAACCGTCTTGATGTAAAAGCAGATTGGGAAAAGATGTTGATTGATAAGTTTGGGGCTCCACAGAATGATTTGGAGAGAGATGGTCTTAATGAGAAAAAAGCTGCACTGGAAGAATTATCATGTTCAAGGATTGGTGTGTTGATTGGTGATGCTGGGACAGGTAAGACTACTGTGCTTTCCATAATGTGCAGTCAAGCTGATATTAAAGCAGGTGGTGTATTGTTATTGGCTCCGACAGGCAAGGCGACCGTACGGCTTATGGAGAGCATGGGAGAAGTGGGTAAGAATTTTGATTCTTTGAACGTAGCACAATTCCTTATCAGAAGTAAACGATTTAACTGGAATGATATGCGGTATACATTATCTGGACAGGATTATAGAGATGTGCCAGAAACTGTCATTATAGATGAAGCATCCATGCTTACTGAGGAGATGTTTGGGGCGTTGATGGAGGCATTGCGTTTTGCTAAAAGAATTATTTTTGTAGGAGACCCAAATCAATTACCACCAATTGGTGCAGGAAGACCATTTGTAGATTTGGTAAGAATACTGAAACTGGAATTGAAAGCCGGGGTGTTTCCCAAGGTATGTAATTGCTATGGGGAACTTACCATTAACTTCCGTCAGCAATCTAAGGGTAAAAGGTTGGATGTTGAGTTGTCCAAGTTCTTTACTAATACGGAAGAGACTCTGGAAGAAGATGTGCTTTCAGCAATAGAAAAGGGAGAGAGCAAGCATATCAGAATTGAAAAGTGGCAAACTAAGGAAGAACTGGAAGAAAAGATTCTTCAAGCCATGGTATCTGAACTCGAACAGATGAAAGACGTAGATGATCAGGAGGGGTTTGATTTAGCCCTAGGTGGAACAAAGAAAGATTATGGGATTTTCTTTGATATGGGTTGTGCGGATGCAGCGGATAAATGGCAGATACTCGCACCTGTTCGCAATATGCCACACGGAGTAATGAATATTAATAGGCTGATACATTTGAAGTATCGAGAGAAATTTATTGATGTATCCAGACGGTGGGGAAAATATAAGAGAATTCCCAAAATGCTGGGACCAGAGAATATTGTATATGGAGATAAGGTGATCAATGTTACGAACATGAGTAGGGATGCCTGGCCAAAAGACGATGGTGCACGGAATTACATAGCCAACGGTGAGATAGGTATAACATGTGCGTCATACAGCACAACAAAAGCCAATGATTATCTCCATGTTGAATTTTCTTCCCAAAAGGGTCATAACTATTCTTATGACAAGAAAGACTTTGACGAGGAAAGAGCAAGTGCGAATCTTGAACTTGCCTATGCGCTAACGGTACATAAATCACAGGAAAGTCAGTTTGATTCGGTGATTTTGGTGTTAGCGGAGCCATGTCAGCTTATATCAAGAGAACTTTTATATACTGCACTTACAAGGCAAATAAAAAATATAGTGATTCTTTACAATCAGGATACATATCATTTGATGAATTATGCTTCTGCTGTTAATTCTGATATTGCAAAAAGATTGACGGATCTGTTTGCAGACGTTTTTGAAGATATTGATACCAGACCGAATGCTGTAGAGGTTAATGGAGTGTTTTATGAGGAAGGACTTATTCATAAAACAGTTAAGGGTGATATGGTGCGTTCTAAATCGGAGGTAATTATCGCTGATTGTCTGTACTATAATGGACTGGATTATAAATACGAAGAGCCGTTGGAACTTGAAGGACAGATTAAGAGACCAGACTTCACAGTTATAGATCCGGATACAGATGAAGTATGGTATTGGGAGCATTGTGGAATGATGACAGATGCCCGATATCGGAAACGGTGGGAAGACAAGAAAGCATTTTATGAGAAGAACGGCATCAAGGAGGGAGAGAATCTTATTGTGACGTATGACGATGAAAAGGGCGGATTAGATTCAAGTGCTATAGATAAATTGGTTAAGAATACATTTGATTTATAGAGGATAAGTTTTAAAATCTAATCATGTGGGGTATGAAGTGAAGAGAGTCAAATGCAAACTTAATTCGTTAGTTGGTAATATTGTCATAACAGACATAGAGAAGCTCACACATAGTTTTCAGTTCATCGTTTTTGTAGTGCATCCGTTCCAGAATACAGAAAAGCCTCAAGGCATTTCAAAGTGCCTTAGTTAAAGATTCCAAAATATCAAAACGCCAAATTGACGTTTTGTCGGATAGGATAATAGAAGTTTTTCGTAGTTTTGATGAGGTTGAATTATAAAAATAAAATAGTAGATTAAAGGACAAGCGGACAAAATGAAAGGGTACATGTCATGATATAGCCGTAGGATAAGAGATGTTTATGCAGAACTTATCCTACCACTTTTCCGTATACAAGAAATACGTCATCTTCTTTGATTTCTCTGGGCTGGTATTTTCTATGATTTAAGGAAATAAGGAATGTTTTACCGTTGTGGTGTTCCAGTTTCTTTATAAAACCTTCTCCATCATGGTAAAAGATGCCGATTTCTCCATCCTCAAGTTCATTCTGTGCATGTACCCATACGGTCTGACCATTGACGAATTGTGGTTCCATACTGTCACCGGATATAGTAACACCAAAGTCTGCGTTTTCAGGAACCTCATTTCCAACTTCGATTTCATCATAGGCATCACTGTCAAGATATGCACCGTTACCTGCAGAAACAGGAAGATGGAATAGTTTCATAGCTCGTTTGACCGGAAGCAGTATGATCTCTGCAGGTTCTTTTTTATACAGACCACTTGCACGAAGGATATCAGCATATTCAGAAACCCTCTTTTGTCCGGATTCGTTTAGATCCGAAAGTAAAGATGGTACATTGTTCCTATCAAATGCTGCTCTGATATCAGAAATTTCCAGTATGTCACATAGTATCAGAAGCAGCTCGCCGGATATCCGTATCCTGCCAGATTCCCAGTTGTAGACCATCTGGTTCGTTACATTGTAGCCCTTATCCTTAAAAGCGTTGGAAACCTCAACCTGTGACATATTGCGTTCTGTTCGTAATTTCTGTATATATTCGTTTAAGTTTCTCATGGGTATCCCCTTTCTAATGGTTCAGAAATATCCATATTGAATATTCTAAAAATTTATGTGCTTTTATATGCCACATTATACTATGTAAAGTATGGAAAATCAAGGATGTTTTATTGGGAAATATTCGATATGGATAAAATGTGCAAAATATTTCACTTGAAATATTCAAAATAGTGATTTATAATCATCATACAGTCGAACATATATTCGCGCCAACGGTGTGTGTAATTTATGCACGGATATTATTGTAGGCTGATTTATTGTTAGTATAGCAGTAACTGTGTCTGGCACTTTGCCGAGAGTGCGACGGAACTCAGACACGAGGAAAAAGGACTTGCGAGGTGGCTTTCCCTTTCCTAAGCAGGTACAAACATTAAGGAGATTTGTATTGCAGAGGTGAAATAATTGAATAATACTGTGATTAGAAAGAGAGACATTTACGATGAAAGCATGAGAAAAGTTGGCAAAGAAAAAATATATCAGGTCGGGAGAAGCGGAGAACATAAGGCAGATATAACGATTCGTTGTAAACGCTGTAACCAGTTTTTGCTAGGTTATGATCTGGTACACGATGATGATAGGCGTATTTTAGAAAGAGTTACATTGCCTCCATGCAGGTGCAAGAGGGTTCTTACGCTTATGAAATATACGGAGGGCATCCTTCGTGAACAGGCGGTGGATAATATCGTCAGGATATAATAACTATGAAAATTGAATTAGGGCACTACCTGTAAGGGCGGTATCCGGGTATTCTGATTAGTGAAGACGGATATTGAGCACCAGAGACGCAGGAGAACAGTTCAGTACAAGGATACTGGCGTTTCTCAGCGTGTATGGTGCTCTTTTTGTGTGTTTGTGTAGATGAAAATCCTGTTCTTTTCTGGCTGTTCCAAGCCCGGAAAGGACAAAGATTATGAAAAAAGATGTAGTAGTACAGAAAGATGTAAGACAGTTTACAGAGGAAGAATGGAGAGCGATGGGGACACGGATTCGTGAGGCTCGTGAAAAATTGGGCATGAAGCAGATTGATCTGGCAACATTTCTTGCGATTGGGAAAAATCAGATGTACCGTATTGAGAGTGGTCTGACACCATGCAAAACAGAGTATCTTTTTGAAATTTCTCAGATTTTGGGCATTTCTCTTGATTATCTGTATTTTGGTGAGAATGAGTGCAGCGAAGTTGGGGAGATCGTGGAGATGTGCAGGGGTAAGGGATTAAAGGAACTTCATAAGGCTAAAAACATTTTGAGAGCCTTTTTTGATTGAGGTTCTTTTTGGGGAGGAGAGTTTAAGCTGTCTCCCCCAGTATGTTATAGTTTGTTTAATTCATATTCAGTGTTTATATATAAAGCTGATTCCTTTCCACAAATTTCTGATATTCCTTTTAGTGCTGTCTTGTAATGTTTCCGAGCTTTTTCGTAATTTCCCATTTCTTTGTATGCATGTGCAAGAGCAATTTGTCCATGAAATCCATAGGATAGTTTATCTGGATAATGATGATTTACAATTGAAAGTGTGTGTTTTATGTATTTAATGGCCTTTTCGTAGTTTTTTGCTTTGGTATATGCCTCTCCAAGGTTTTCGTAAATGTAACAACCACCTGGATTATATTTGCCATAATGTAATTCAAAGATATTTTTAGCAAGTTCGAAATTCTGGATGGCTCCATCAATATCAGCTAAATGAAGTAAAGCAAGGGCAATGTTGTTATAGATTGGTGCCATTTTGGAATGATCTTCGCCATACATCTCTATATATGCTTCCTTTACTTCAATAGAAGCGGAAAGTGATTCGTCTGATTTACCCATTGCATCAAGTGCTATGGCACAGTGGTTCAGGATATGAAGTGTATAGTAGTGCTCTTTACCGAGGTGTTCAAGACAAATATCATATGCTGCTGAGAAAAGTTCATATGCTGTGTCAGGATGTTGGTTTTCATATTCGATTTCTCCTAAATGTATTATGATATTGGCTTCGCGTAGTTTCCATTCATCAGGTAGCTGTTCAAGAATATCTAGTGCGTTCAGGAACATAATCTGAGCAGTCCCATATTCTTTTTGCCTAAAAGAAATACGTCCATACAATATGGACAGGTGCATCTGTGCTTCAAGGTCATTAGGATGCTGGGATATGATGTGACGTGCTTTATGAAGGTATTCTAGTGCGGTTTCGTTTTCTTCTTTTTGGGCATACAAATTGGCTATGTTCATATACACAGTTGCTATTATGATGGAATTATTATTATATGTTTTGTTCATATATTTCAGACATTGTTCGAAGCTGTTATGAGAATCATCAAAAAGATCCATTTCGGCGTATGTGAGACCAAGAAGATTATAGATATCTCCAAGAATTGAATTCTGAGGAATTGGTATTTGTTTGAGTATTGACAGGCACTGGCAGAATAGAGTGATGGCTTGGTTGTAGTTGTTTATATCCCGGTATATCCTTCCCAGAGACATAAGGAATTCTACATCATCTTCGCTGCAAAACCGATCATGGAGTATATCTGCAAGGGACTGACTGTACGGTACGAGTTCTTTCCTTTCTGCACCATTCTCTGTTTTGGTAAAGAACATTTCTTCTGAGAGAACAAGGAGAAAATCATGGCATGTTGCATAAAGTGCTTCGTTGAAATGTGAACGTACTGTGGCTGCAATCACTGAGTGCATTGAATAGTTACGCTGTTTTAGTGTGTCTGAACAGTTGTGGTTCATTTTCAACCATCCTAACCGTGTAAGGTTGTTCAGTGTGGTTCGGTTGGGAATAGAGAACCACTTTTTTGCCTGAGAGAATGTGAAAGGCAGGGATGGAATGGTAGAAAACTGTATCAAAAAATGCTGTTCGTTTTCTGTAAATCTATGAATTTGGAAAAGTTTTTGTAGCTGTACGATAATCCGGTTTTCGTCACGCATTCTTTCATGGGATGCAGAGGCTTTCTCATCGCTAATATTAAAACCGCACTTGATAAGCTCACTTAGGAATGTGGCTAGAGAGACTTCTTCTGTATCCGCAATTTTTGCGAGCAGTTCCACTGTGACAGTATGTCGGTCAGCTAGAGAGATAATTTTCTGTAGTGAATCATCATCATGTTTAAATGAATAGTAGGAATAGAATAGATTCATGCAGTCATTCATGGAGAGCTCTTCGATAGGTACTTTTGATATTCCTAGGAATCCATCAATACGGCTTGAAATTAGGACATGACATCTGAGATATCCGCAAATGCCAAGGAGGTCGTTGTCACGGTCGTCCTCCACATTGTCAACTATAAGCAAGAGGCGGTCTTGATACTGGTTGATAACGGTAACTGCTTTATGAAATGCAACATCGGGATCATCTGACTGCTTGTCCATGTGTAAGACACGGATAAGAGCGTCTTTGAAACCTTTATTTGTATAATCTACCCACATAATATGGGTTATACCGGATTTTGAAGAAGGTGTATAAAGAAAATGGTTCATCACTGATTTTGCAACTTCAGTCTTTCCTATTCCGCCTATTCCGTACAGATAGCATGAACCTTTTGAAAGAATTATGTCTATAATATTAGAAATTATTTCTGTTCTTCCATAGAAGTGGCTTGTCCGTGGATATGGAAGGTCAGTGAGGAAAACAGGGTAATCTATTTTAATGTTCTCCTGTTCTTTTGTAGAAGCTAGGTAAGAAGCCAGACAATTAGATATTTCGGCAGATGGCAACACATCTTTTCCTTCGCACAAAGCAAGGATGGAATCGAGGCATTCAAGAAGGTGTGAGCGTTCAGTATTATTATTTATTGCGTGTTTATTTTTCCAGATATGCAAATCTATTTGAAAATAAGAGTAGATAAGTTCAATAAGGGCATTTGCTGAATCAACCGCACGTGTTTCATGATATCTACCCTGTTTTGGTTCTGGTGAGAAAAGATGTGAAAAAACAAGTATGAGGCGTTGGTGAGTAAGAACATTGATAGCATCATTGTGTTTTAGACGGTCTCTAAAGAACCCCTGATCGAATATCCATTCAGGGTTGCCCCAGTGCTCAGACTTTATCATTATGGTTCCTAGGCAGGAGTGAAGTAGTTCTTGCAGGAAAGTATTTATAATAACCTTGTCTTTATACATAGAAAACATCTCCTCTTCATATTTCTGAATTTTGCTTTTTAATTAAAGTACGTGTGTTCCTATATAAAGATTACTATATGTGGATAAAGAAATCAATAATTATTCTATTAGTGTTTAAACATTGGATATTTAGAAGTCATATATTATGTCGAAAAAACATTTTGATTATGTTGTTCAGAATACGAAAGACTCGAATATAGTGAGATTTCATTATTTTTTTAATTCCCACCAGAAACCGACTAGAAACCAACCAGAATATAATGATAAAGTCACTGTGTTAAGGGAATTTTAGTGCCTTTGGTACTTGAATTAGTCACTCTGTTTGGGCGAATAGAGGGCTTACATGAGGTTTTCTGATACATACTAACTAGGATTGCGTGTTGTACGCATTTGTCGGCAAATGGTGCCTGATCAGCACTAATCCTTTTTTGGCGGATAAGCTGGAAAGGATAAGATTTATGAAGAAAGAAATAGTAGCACAGAAGAATATAAGACAGTTCACAGAGGAAGAGAGGAAGGCAATGGGTACACGGATACGTGAGGCTCGTGAGGAAGCAGGTATGAAGCAGATTGATCTGGCAACATTGCTTGCGATTGGGAAGAATCAGATGTACCGGATTGAGAGTGGTCTGACACCATGCAAAACAGAATATCTTTTTGAAATTTCACAGATATTGGGGATTTCCCTTGACTATCTGTATTTTGGTGAGAATGTGTGCAGTGAAGTTGGGGAGATCGTGGAGATGTGCAGAGGTAAGGGGTTAAAAGAAATTCGCAAAGCATCGGATATTTTGAGGGTTTGCTTTGAGTAGAATTCTATTCATTTTTAATCGTTTTGTTTGAGTCTGGATTGAATAAATGATATACTGTTATTAAACAAAATTATGAAAGGATGAGATGAATGGAACTTGAAAGTTTAAGAGAAGATTTATTGGACTTTTGTGATATGGTACATCCAAATCTTGATGCACTAAAAAACAATTATTTATCTATAGAAGACGTAATTGATTTTGTAATATATGAAAGTATTAAGGCAGCTTATGATGATTATGCTCCCAAGAAATCATTGCGCCAGCATATGATAGAAAATGGATTGGATAGCGATGCGGATCGTCGTAGGTTTAGTCGTCAAATACAATATGCTCAATACTATCGTGATTTGCAACAAGAAAGGATAGCAGACAGAACTGGAATTGAGATAGATGAATTGAGCGGAAAAGACATGGATAATATTGATGATCGTATGGCAGGTCATGAATTAAATGATATGCAGTTCTTTGAATTGAATAATATGCTTAATATGCCGGTATTAAAGAAAATAATGGGGCATCAGATTACAAGTTCAAAGAAAGTCTCAAATAAAACATTTGTTGAGTTGATGGATGAGTATGACGGTTTTGTAAAGGATTTGAAAAAAGACATGGACACACCTGAAAAGATACTGTTTAATAGCGAGGCATATTTTACTTTGGATTGGCACTATAATATAGACATTATATATCGAATTGTGATTGAAGCTGAAAAACATGGATATCCAGCATTTAATCCTTATAATGTAAGAGGAATAATGGGAGAACTTTCTATACCGCCGACTACTAGATGGTTTTCTGAGATTCTTACAACGGAGTGCCGTATGGTATTAAAAAGGAAGGATATGCTTACGCTTGTATACGATATATCATCTGAAGAAAGAGAAGAATTTATGAATTATCTTGCTGAGTTCTACCGTTTGAGAAAAGTAATAAAATCTTCTTCTGATAGGAAGTCTGTTGTAGAACTTGCTGCATCGACATCTCTTGAGGAAAGGGTGAATTTTATTAAGAGCAGGCAATGGGTGTGGGATGCACATGTTGACGAAAAGGAATGGGATGTCAAAAGAATTAAATATGCAAGAGAAATATTTGAAAAGATGTATTTGCCGATAAAACAGCCCAAGATAGATTGATTTTTGTTGAAACTGTGAATGGGACAAATCGTGATTACTTTTTAGTAATTATGGTTTGTCCCATTTTTTGTTCTAGGAAAAAAATTTGATTATTTGTTTTAATACATAGTAGGAAGTAAAAAGGATTATTTCCTTTTTAAGATTTATCCGTTGCTTATGTTTGGGTATCCAACAATTTTAAAAGCAATCTGGTGATAGGAAAACTCATCTGGTGCATTTGATTGGTTACAAATGTAAAAGTCATCCTACAAAGTCGATTTTTTCGGAAAAGTCTACTTGGCACGATGACGATTATGAGCAAGGATGCGATATCATTAGTCATAGAGATTCGTGTTATTTCCTGATTCATCTTTTCTGCCACTGGGAGAAAAGTTGCATGAGAAAATAACCATTTTCTCAAAGAAACTATTAACAAGGATTGTGCGAAAGCACATTTACCGGTAAATGGGGCTGATCACCCTAATCCTTTCATATCATGAAAGGATGATAAGAAATGGTAAAAGAGATTAAAGAAATTGACACAAACATGATGCTGACAATGGGAGAAAAAATCCGTGAAGCGAGAATCCGCAAGGATCTTCAATCAAAGGAGATGGCGATTATTCTCGATATGTCAAAGGATAACTATTCCCGAATTGAGAATGGACAGCAACTCTGCACAACGAAGAATCTGTACAAGATTGCTCAGGTTCTGGAACTGTCATTGGATTACCTGTTGTTTTCCACCGAAGAGGATGGATATGTTGCAGAAGTACGAATGCTGTTTAAGGGAAAAGGATTGGACAAGCTTCGCAAGGCGATAGCCATTCTAAAAACATTTTTCGAGTAGCCGTAAACGAAAAGCAGGGCGTGATATGGCTACTGTTCAGAAATAATAGGTATCGCAAGCCGACATACAGCGTCCATATTCTTTTATAGTAAATATGTCGAACGAATTGCGGGAAACACAGTGCTATGTCATGCGTATGCTTCTTTGTATTTTGATTATGCATGGAGAGATAGCTGATGAAAGTTAAAGAGAAGAAATTTTATAAAAAAAGGTTAGAACTTCGTCAAGGGGATGTGATACTTGTGAACTACGGAAAGTCCAATGTTGGATGCAGGACCAGTGGAATCAGACCGTCAGTTGTAGTAAGTAATGATACATCTTTAAAAGAAGAGAACCTAGTTAACGTGATTCCTTTATATAGAAAACCGTCAAAAGCATTTCAGGCAGAGGATATTCTGATCAGACCAGTCGATTGCAGGGGACTTAGGTATGAAGAATATGCCCAGCCAATGCAGATGCAGATATTGCAAAGGTTTAGGATTATTAAAAGGATTGGTCACATAAAGAATGATTCTATTCTATGTGAGATAGTAAATGCTATATGGAATTCAATCAATAAAGAAATTTAGTGTGGAGGAGAAAAAGATAATGAAGATAAATAATAAATCAGGTGCAGAATATAAAAGTACGCAGGAAAATGATGTTGGAGACAGCTATATTGCCATGAATTATCCATCATATAGTCGGTGGGATATTGTTATGGCTGAATTTGGTCAGGATTATGATAGTTGTGTTATCCGTGGATATAGACCGGCAGTTGTATTTAGTCTTAGTGCATATAATGAAAGTTCTCCGATCATGATGTTGATACCTCTTACGAAAAGACTAAAGGGTGTAGACAGAGATTATCATGTTTTTGTTGATAAGAATGATTGCAAGGGGTATGATGCGTCAGGAATAGCACTTGTTGAGCAGATGAGGCCGATGGATCGCAGATTCGTCAACAGGAAGATCGGTGAGGTTGTTGATGTACATATGCATGCCAAGATAGAAGGCGCAGTCGTAGAGTTTTTGGGGTTGCGTTCAGATTAGGGGGAGTGCTTATGGAGGAACAATCCTTGTCGGAATATGAGGAATGCCTCGATGAACAGTCACGTCGTAATCTGAATAAGTTTGCACGATTTATGGCAAAAATGGTAGATAAATATGGCGAGGCGGTTCTTCAGAATCTGGATGAGAACAGAGAAATGGATGATGATTAGCAAAAAATGCGTTGATATTTAACTTATCGGCGCATTTTCTCTTGCAATATAAAATATATTATGTTAATATAATATTGCAAAACGGTAAAATGATGGGCAACAAACTGAGGAGGCAGTATGGAAAAGAAAAATTGTTATATATACACGAGAGTTTCCACGTCTGCCCAGATAGAAGGGTATAGTTTGGATGCACAGTTGGAGTCTCTTAGAAAATATGCGGATTATAGAGATTTGGAAATCAAGAGTGAATATTGTGATGCGGGTGTATCTGGTGGCAGTATTGTCGGCAGACATGCCTTTCAAAATATGATTGCGGATATCGTAGAACAAAAAGATAATATTGCTTTTGTATTGGTGTTTAAGCTTTCAAGATTTGGACGGAACAGTGCAGATGTTCTTAAATATATGCAATTGCTGATAGATTACGATATTGACTTAATTTCTGTAAACGAGGCTATTGATAGCTCGACACAAAGCGGTAAGATGATGCTGACTATTATGTCTGCCGTTGCCGAGATTGAAAAGGAGAATATAAGATGCCAGTTTATGGCAGGCAAACAGCAAAAAATCATGAATGGAGGTTGGCGTGGCGGACCAGTACCTTATGGATATCGCACGGTCAATAAAGAATTAGTAGTGGAAAAGAGTGAAGCAGAGATTGTTTCGCTAATATACAATTTATATTCCAAAGAGGATGCAAGTCTCAGAGGAGTATGTGATTATCTTGATAGACATGGATATCAGCGGGAATATAGGGGCAAAATGACGCATTTTAATGACAGGTTTATTGCAGCTATGCTAGACAATCCAATCTACTGTGGAAAGTATATACATAATAAACGAGCAAAAGTTAATAAAGAAATCTGTTATATAGACGGTATTCATGAGCCTATCGTATCTGCTGAATTATGGGACTGTGTGCATGAGAAAAGGAAGCAATGCGTAAAGTGCGAAAAGGTTTGGGACAAGGACAGAGTATCATTGCTTACAGGGGTAGTGAAGTGCCCTGTATGCGGTGATGGAATGGTTCATGTGGTAAGCAGGTCCGTGAATAAAAACCACGGAGGTATGTATAAGCCTGTTCATGGATATGTATGTCCCAATAAAGGTAAGCACAGATATAAGATTTGTCCATTTAGTAGAAGCTATAATCAAGAAAAGGTTGATGCAGCCGTGTATGAACTGATAGGCAGGATTGGGACATTATCATCCTTCAACAAAATGCTGGAAAAGGAATTTGACAATGATGAATTGAAGCGTTATCAGGAAGAGTTAAAAGATATTAGAAAGCAGATATATTGCAAAGAGAGTGAAAAGTCCCGGATTGGAATTAAATTGGATAATCTTGATGTGCTTGATGATGACTATGTTAGTAAATATGAAGAGTTTGAAAATGAGATTGACAGCATATATGATGATCTGACGGAACTGGAAAATTTAATGGATACTATAACCGGTAAAATCTCCAGATTGGAGAAAGGTGTAATGGCGGAAGAGCATATAAGAAAGATATTAGCTAATTTTCAAAATCTCTTCGATAAAATGGATTGTTATGAAAAAAAGGAGTTTTATCAAAATCTTATCGAGAGGATTGATGTATTTCCTGATAAAAGAGAAGACAGAAGGATTATAAAGAGCATTACATTCAAGTTTCCTATTGTATATAACAATAAAGGGAAAAAGGAAGTGGGTGAAAACGACAGATTTGTTTATAAGCTTGATTGTGCTAAAATTGGGATGACCAAAGCAGAAAGTCATGCTTCATATGCTATGATAAAGGAATATGTGATGGAAAAGTATGGATTGAAGGTTCACAGTCTTTATATAGCACAAATAAAAAGAAGGTTTGGTTTGATTGAGCGGCAGAACTATAATATTTCTAACAAAGAGAATCAAAGAGTGCCAACATGCCCTAAAGATAAAGAGAAGTGCATTGTGGCAGCGCTAAAGCATTTTAAGGAAATAACATGATGGATTTTCGGTTTATAGTGCAGAGAGGAGAGTGTAGTGGTGAGAAAAGCCAGATGTTACATATATATAAGAGTGTCTACCAATATGCAAGTAGATGGTTATAGTTTGGATGCACAGCGGGATAGAATCACAAAGTTTGCTGAGTATCAGAACATGGAGATTGTACACGAGTATTGTGATGCAGGTAAATCAGGAAAAAGTGTATCAGGCAGACCGGAATTTCAAAAGATGCTGGATGATATTTCATACAACACAGATAATGTTGATTATGTGCTTGTATTTAAATTATCACGATTTGGACGCAATGCGGCAGATGTGTTGAACTCCTTACAGTTTATTCAAGATTATGGTGTTAATTTAATCTGTGTGGAGGATGGCATAGATTCATCGAAAGACTCCGGTAAGTTGACGATTACAGTATTATCCGCTGTTGCAGAGATAGAGCGTGAAAATATTCTAATTCAGACTATGGAGGGAAGACGGCAGAAGGCCAGGGAAGGCAAATGGAATGGTGGAATCGCTCCATATGGATATAAGCTGGACAGCGAGAATGATACAATAGTCATAGATCCTGAGACATCAACTGTTGTCAAACAGATATATAAAATGTATGTTGATGATGATATGGGTTTGGTAGAGATTGCAGATTACTTAAACAATCATGGATATAAGAAGAAAAAGCACCGTCCGAGGGATTTAGATTATTTTACTTCTAATTTTATCCGCACTGTGGTTGATAATCCGGTATATATAGGTAAAATATCTTATGGTCGGAACAAGACAGAGAAAGTCAAGGGGACAAGAGATGAATACCGAAGGGTAAGGACAAATGATTATATGCTGACGGAAGGTCTTCATGAGGCAATAATAGATGAGGATTTATGGGAAGGGGCACAGGCTAAGAACAAAAGAGTGGCCACAAGATTGAGGAAAAAGCATAGCTTAGATCATGAACATCTTCTGTCGGGATTGATTAAATGTCCGGTATGTGGAGGCACGATTACTGGGACGACAGCAAAGCGGAAAAACAAAAAGACCGGCGAATACACATATGATTACTACTACCGATGTCATAATAGAAAACGCTTAGAAGATGGACAGTATTGTGATTTTAAGACATCATATAGGGAAGAGCTGTTTGATAAAGAAGTCTTTGATGTGATAAAAAGCTTTGTGTCCAGTGAAGGGTGTCACAATGAGATAATGAAACACTTGGATGATAATGTAGATGTTTCGGGGCTTGAGGTAGAGCGAACGCAACTGAAAAACCAATTAAAGCAGGTTGTCGGTGCTAAAGATAAGCTACAGGAGAGAATGGACAACCTGAGTGTGGAGGATAAACATTATGATAGAAAATATGAAGACATGAGTATCCGCTGGTCGAATCTTTATGATAAGATCAATAATATAGAAGAGAATATACGGGTTATAAGCAGAAGAATCAGTCAAGTAAAACAAAAGCATTTATCTTCAAAAGAAGTCTATAAAGCACTACTAAACTTTGATGTACTATATAGCAATATGACAGACGAGGAAAGAAAAGAGTTTTATCAGGACTTCATTGAAGAAATAAATGTACATCAGGACAGAAATAGGTCTGAACGGATGATAAAAAGTATTTTATTTAAGTTTCCTTTGTACTATAATGGTCAAGTAGGCAATGAGATTTTGTTGCCCAAAGATTTTACCGTCGAGACGTGCGTCCTTTTGGGTAGGAAATAGTAACACTGCTGAAACAGTTTATGCGTATGTGGATTATGAGCCAAAAGATAATGAATATCTGAAGGATGTCAAAGGTTGTGCAACCTATACGGAAATCAAAGAATGGATAAAGTCGGGTATGGGTTAAAGGTATCGTCATTGTGTGTGGCGCAGATAAAAGACAAATGTGGTCTTGAAAAACGTCTGAATTACAATATGGGCGAAAATAAAAGCCGTGTGCCGAAATGTCCTCCGGAGAAAGAAAAAGCAATTATGGCGGCATTTGAGCATTTTAATATGATATGAGATAGCAGGTATGGTCATATAAGTAAGGAGGACTTTATGAATATGCATGATAAAATGGCAAAGGAATTATTTGACAATAAGTCTGTAAAAGCATTATCTTATCTAATTGAACATGGAAGAGAATTAGAATTTGAATATGACAAAAAAATATGTTTCCTTAGTAAAGATAATTCGAGCGGCTTTGTATCTATATGGGTTGAGAAGAAGGAACAGTATTTTGACAGCATGGAACAATTGATAGAAAAAGCGGAAATTAATAAGGTTTCCTTTGAAGAAATTTGGGAGGAAAGTGAGTTAAATATTCTCTATTAAAACATATATGAATCAAAAAATGGCTTACGGCATTACGTCGTAGGCTTTTTTGATTCATATATTATTTTTTAATGGAATTATACTTACTTTCTCTCAATCCTACATTCCAAAATGAGAAAGTAATAGGTAGTAATTGTGTTACATTTTACAGCACAAATGAGATATAATAAAGAAAAAAGAAAGGCGGAGGAAACATGGCAACACGAAGCGCAAACGTAAATGTCAGAGTGGAACCTGATGTCAAGAAACAGGCGTAAGATATACTGGATAAACTCGGTGTATCCACATCGGCTTTTATTAATATGACATACAGGCAGGTGATTATGAAAAGGGGGATTCCTTTTTCAGTTGAGCTGCCTTCAGAAATCAAAACCCATGATACTATGACCGCTGCAGAGTTTGATGAGATGATGCAGGCTGGACTGGAGTAGGCAAAAAGGGGAGAATCAGTCCCTTATGAAGAAGCTTTTGACTGTCTCTTGGATGGGCTTAGATAATCATGAAAAAACAGTATAACGTAAAAATTATCAAATATGCTCTGTCGCAGATGACGGACACATGACAGTCCATATAACAGCAGTTGTATATAGAAAACGAAACCAGTTATCGGAGCTTGGAAAAATGGAACTGGAATAGCGCGATATTTTTGAACTGAAAGAAGAAAAAGTTTTCCTATATCAACAACAGTAAAGCGTCTAAATTATAATGTGGGTGAGAATAAAAGCCGTGTGCCGAAATGCCCACTGGAGAAAGAAAAATCGATTATGGAGGCGTTTAGGCATTTTAATATGATATGAGATAATCTGCCAAATACAAAACAACCCTTTATCCGGCTGCGCGGATATGTTATAATCAAACCAGAGAAAGGCGGAAACAGAATGGAAAAAACTTTTAAGAAACTGCAGATAAAGAACGATTTCATGTTTAGTATTATCATGAGAAATCCGAAGTTTTGCAAGCCCTTTTTGGAACGGATACTTGGCGTAAAAATATCCCGCATTGAATATCCGAAATCGCAGGAGACAATAGATATTTCCGCAGATGCAAAAAGCGTGCGTCTGGATATTTATGTGGAGGATGGCAAAGGGACTGTGTACAATATTGAAATGCAGACCACGGGGAATAGAAACATTCCCAAGCGAACAAGATACTATCAGGGCATGATAGATTTGAATATTTTGGAAAAAGGGCACAATTACAAAGATTTGAAACGCAGTTTTATTATTTTTGTCTGTACCTTTGATTTGTTTGGCGAGGGGAGGCACATCTATACCTTTGAAAACCGCTGCATCCAAAATTTAGAGTTAGGGCTTGGAGATGATACAACGAAGATTATTCTAAATACCAAGGGCACAATGGATGATGTTACCCAGGAAATGAAAAAACTGCTTGATTTTATCGACGGCAAAGAGCCGGGTGATGACTTTACCAGGGAGTTGGATAAGGCGGTACAGTCTGTCAGAAAGAATGAGAAGTGGAGGTTGGATTATATGACGTTGCAGATGCATTATCAGGAAAAATATGAGCAGGGCATTGAGCAGGGTATTGAGCAGGGCATTGAAAAGGAAAAAATGGAATCAGCAATGAGAATGATAGGAGATGGGGGCCTGCCATTGGAAAAAGTCGCGGTGTATTCCGGGCTTACTTTGGAACAAGTGCTTGAATTAGAAAAGCGGTTGCAGCTGGCATAATGCCTGCTGTCTAACCCCATTGAATTTCCAATGCTTAAAACAGCTGTCCTGCAGGTTTTCGCCTGTACGGGGCGGCTGTTTTAAATTCCAAAAACAATAATACAATTCTTTATCAAAATCCCACAACATCCAAATCCGCATATCCGTAACGCTGTCCCTTTACGGCAATCCATTTGCAACAAAAATCATAAAGCGCTGACGCGCCGGGTGTAATTTCGAGAAAACAGCTGAGACAGGCTGAAAAACACAATACCGTTTCTAATGGCATTCAAAAAAAGGAGAAAAGCATATGAATAAAATCATTTTAATCGGAAGACTCACCCGCGATGTTGAGATGCGTTACAGTACAAATAACAACAATACGGCCATTGCCAGATACACGCTTGCCGTAAACCGCCCGTACAGGCAGGACGGCGGACCGGAAGCTGACTTCCTGCCCTGCGTCGCGTTTGGAAAGACGGCGGAGTTTGCGGAAAAATATCTTGCCAAAGGGATGCGCGTGGCAGTTGAGGGCCGCATACAGACGGGCAGCTACACCAACCGCGAAGGGCAGAAAGTCTATACGACGGAAGTAGTGGTTGAACGCCAGGAGTTCCTGGAGAAAAAGGCAGGGGACAGCCAGACAGCCTCTGACGCTGCCGGAAGCGGCGGGGAAGGCTATATGGACATCCCGGACGGGATTGACGAAGAGCTGCCATTTAATTAACAGATGACGCTTCCCAGCCTGCGGGCGGGAAGCGTTTTTCAACTTTGAAATTCATACGGAAAAAGGAGAAACGATATATGACGCATGATATGGCAAAGCAATTTTGGAATGTATATATTGGGATGGCAAGCAAGAATGGCGCAAATGTCGATATGTTCAACCCGACAGATAATTTTAAGGCGAGCGCGCATGCTGGTGAATTTGATGCGCTTACGGATGACCAGTATTATAGGAAAGAGGCGGAAGCGGAAGAGATTTCTTCGTTTTGGGATTGCCAGCCCTCGGAAAAGGCTGGGATAATCCTGCTGACTGCTTTGGCAAGGACTGATATGTCTGATGCGGAAATAGATGAAATTGCTGGGATTTTGGCGGATGCGTCCGTAAGGACTGATTATTATACAGAAGAGCAGGCACAGAAATGTGATGAAGCCGCTTTTAATACTGACCTGGATTTTTCACCGGAGGACGGGTCTGGGAATTCCGGAAATTTCAACACCCCGCGCAGCATTTATGAGTATCTGAGCCAGCATATATATGGACAGGAAATGGCAAAAAGAGCCGCGTCCATGCTTATGTGGCACCATTCCCGCGGCAACAGCCGCAACATCGTCATGGCAGGGGCCACAGGCTGCGGGAAGACAGAAATCTGGCGCACCCTCTCAAAGAAATTTGACTGCATACGCATAGTGAATGGCCCGCAGCTTACATGTGACGGCTGGAAAGGAAGTTATCAGATAAAAGACATTTTCACGGGAGAAACGAAGGGGACGGCAGAACATTTAATTATTGTCATTGACGAAGCGGACAAGCTGTTTGAGCCTTCCGTTGGTTCCGGCGGCACGGATTTCGGGCAGAAGATACAGAATGAGCTGTTAAAAATAATGGACGGCGGCATCCTGGGTTTTGTGGATGAAAAAGACCGGAGCAAAAAAATCATGGTTGACTGTTCCGGAATCTCCATTGTATTGTGCGGCAGTTTCGAGCGTATGTTGCAGGCAAAATCGGAATCTTCGGAAAATATCGGCTTCGGCCGACAGGAAAGAAAAGAAAGCCAAATTGCCGAATGTACGGAAGAAGATTTGATTCAGTATGGCAACGTCAGACGCGAAATTGCAGGACGCATAAGCCAGATAGTCACCCTTGAGACGCTGGATGCGGATGACTTTGAGAAAATACTGGAAAGTGAGATGTCACCCATACAGAAGATGGAAAAGGCGCATAATGTGCTGCTGGCTGTGGATAAGGATTCGCGGAAGAAACTGGCTTCTGACGCTGCCAGAAGCGGCCTCGGTTGCAGGTACATACGCTCCAAGTTACAGGGTATGCTAGACGAGCAGATGTTTGATGTTCCAGATGTAGATACATACAGCCTGTATTATGAATAAGAATGACATGAAAAAAACAACTGCCAACAGTTCCACGTTGGCAGTTGTTTTTTTGCATTACAATAAGGAAGGCGTGAGAAAAGTGTGAGAGAAAATGTGAGAAAATACAGGAAAAATCATACGGAAAAAGCTTGGTTTATGAGTGTTTTTAAGGTATGTGAGAAAATGAAAAATGCCTGCTTTTAAATCCAGTACAGGCAAGGGTTTAAATGGCGTGAGAAAGTGAGAAAATTTTTCCAAACTTTTTTCAG
>OFFJ01000497.1_pt1 | contig 32846 bp, 30 predicted proteins | sample 1521261 | NCBI WGS metagenome assembly OFFJ01 (sample SAMEA3504122, study PRJEB24116) | mouse gut metagenome | biome: mouse gut; feature: mouse-associated habitat; material: faeces | place: Denmark | collected 2011 | reverse complement strand
GCGTATGCCTTTATTACGGTAAAAAGGAAAACAGAGGGGCTAATTCCTCTCTTGTAATCCGTTGTTCCTCACGGGCATCTTTGACTTCCTGATTCAATTCCAGAAAGTCAAAGATGTGAACTACAAATGCTAATCAACAATTTAAATAATTAGATAATACTGATGAAATGGAGATGAGGAGGTATAGAAATAATTTAAAATATTTTGAATGCCCTGCAGTTTTGTCAGTTGGGGTTGAATTGATTGATTTTCTGTGTTAGACTAAAAAATATTTATATTCCTTTTGCCGCCGGGTAAAGGGGATAAGCGTCAGTCTTTCTATCGTTAGGCCGTTGAAGATAGAAGGCGCTGGCGTTATTTTTTTGTTTAGGAGGGTAAGCATATGAGGCAACCGTCTTGTGCAGGGGAATTTTTCAGGTATACAATTTTAAGTGTTTTCGGAACACTAGGCGTATCCTGCTACATTTTAGCAGACACATTCTTTGTCTCCAAAGGGTTAGGTACAAGCGGACTGACAGCATTAAATCTTGCTATTCCAGTATATAATTTTATTCATGGTACAGGGTTAATGCTTGGCATGGGTGGAGCGACAAAGTTTTCCGTCTGTAAAAGTCAGGGAAATCAAGAATTGGTAAACAGAGTTTTCACAAATACGATATATCTTGTTGTATTATTTTCAATCGCATTTATGCTGCCCGGTTTTTTTGCTTCAAGGCAGTTGGCCTTTGCTTTAGGTGCAGATCAGGCGGTATTAGAAATGACGATTACTTATCTGCGGTTGCTGCTACTTTTCTCTCCGGCTTTTATTTTGAATGATGTGTTGCTTTGTTTCGTGAGAAATGACGCAAATCCACAGCTTGTTATGTGTGCAATGCTTATTGGAAGTTTTTCCAATGTAATACTGGACTATATCTTTATTTTTCCCTTAGATATGGGAATATTCGGAGCAGTTTTTGCAACAGGAATATCACCGGTTATCAGCATTTTAATCATGGTTCCCCATTGGGGGAAAAATAAAAATTCATTTCATTTTGTAAGAACGGGAATTTGCATGAGAATCGTCCAGTCGGATCTATCACTAGGTTTTCCTTCCCTGATCTCACAAATTTCATCTGGAATCGTAATGATTACTTTTAACGCGATTATTTTGAAATTAGAAGGAAACGTTGGCGTTGCTGCCTATGGTATTATCGCCAACATTTCTCTTGTTGTTGTTGCAATTTATACAGGAGTCGCACAAGGAGCGCAGCCGCTTGTCAGCCGCTTTTACGGGCAGGGGAACAGACAACAAATTCAAGCCGTACTGTGTTATGCTATATTTACAACACTGGCATTGTCAGGTATCTTATACACGTTGATTTTTGCTTTTGCACAACCGATTGCAGCAATTTTTAATAGTGAATGTAATGCAGAGCTTCAGGAAATTGCTGTAACGGGATTAAAATTGTACTTTATATCAGCGCCGTTTGTGGGGTATAATATTATCCTTACAACTTTTTTTACATCCATAGAGAAAGCTTTTCCGGCATATATTTTATCTGTATTGAGAGGACTTGTTTTAGTGATTCCGACAGCATTTTTCCTGTCTTTTTTATGGAAAATGATCGGTGTATGGTTTACCTATCCGGCAACAGAAATTCTTGTAGCATCGCTTGGATTTGTAATATATAAAAAAAAATATAGGGAGGAAAAATCGTATGAAAATTGAAGAAAAAGTGCGCTGTTTGTTTTGCCGAATCTAAGTATGGCTTATTGTACATTATAATAAAACTGGATAAGGAGGATATATGAAAAAGACATATTTGACAAGAGGCTGGGTGGTTGGTCTTCTTGCTGTTATCTGCTGCGCACTTTGGGGAAGTGCGATTACAACGATTAAAAAGGGATATTTTTTAATGGGCATTGACTCTTCCGATACGGCGTCCATTATTTTATTTGCTGGTCTGCGGTTTACTTTGGCAGGTGTACTGGTAATAATTTTTGAATGTATTCATCAAAAGAAGGTTATCCGGCTCGCGGTCCGGACGATAAAGCTGGCATTTCTGCTATGTCTGGCACAGACTGTAGGGCAGTATTTCTTTTTTTATATCGGTGTTGCTCATACTTCGGGCGTGAAAAGCAGTATTATTACCGGACTGGGATATTTTTTCGCGATTTTAATGTCCTGCCTGATTTTCAAAACCGAGAAAATAAACAAGCGCAAGCTTGCGGGATGTATATTGGGGTTTGCAGGGGTGGTAGTGATGAATCTGATGGGTAATCAGCTGGATATGGGATTTCGCTTGTCAGGAGAAGGGGCGCTGCTTTTGGCACAGATTGCCTATGCGTTATCTACCGTGCTGATTAATAAGTTTTCACAGAAGGAAGCGCCGGTACTTTTAAGCGGCAGCCAGTTCTTTCTTGGAGGGCTTTTATTGACTGGAGTCGGATTTTGCATGGGAGGAAGAATACATGAAATAACCAGCGGTGCAATTCTGATTCTTTTGTATCTTGCGTTTGTGTCGGCTGTTGCCTATACTTTGTGGTCTGTTCTGCTCGCTTATAATGAGGTATCAAGGGTGGCAATTTATGGATTTGTAAATCCGCTTTGCAGTGTTTTGTTATCAGCGGCAGTATTGGGAGAAATAGCGCAGGCATTTAATGCGGGTACGCTGGCTGCATTGTTACTGGTATCTGTGGGAATCTGCATAGTGAATTGGAAGCTTCCGCAAGAGGCTGCTTGACAACTTTGTTAATTTTATATACATTAAAATTAACAAAAATTTTCAAGTGTTTGAGGAGGAGAATATAGATGAGAATACAGCCGGATAACGAAAAATTATCTTATATTGGCAGAATTGATTGGAGCAATCCGGCGGAACCAGTTTTTGTGTATCCCTGCACTTCGGTGGATATGAGATTTACAGGAAATATACTGAAAGTCCATGTAAGAAACCGATCTGCTTACTGTGATAATTATCTGGGATGCATACTGGATGGAAAGCAGTCTGCATATCTTCTCCCAAAAGAGGGAGAAGCAGTTTGGGAGATTGAGGTAGAGCCGGCGGAAGGTCAGGAACATGAAGTCATGATTTTTAAAAGGCAGGATGCCTGTCATGAAGTTAGTTTCCTTGGGGCAGAACTTGAGGAAGGGGCAAGACTTTTGGATCTGCCAGAGAAATCTGGGAGAAGAATAGAAGTATATGGGGATTCTGTGTCTGCAGGAGAGGTTTCAGAAGCAGTTGGATATGTAGGAAAAGAAGATCCTGAGCATAATGGAGAATTCTCAAATAGCTGGTATTCATACGCATGGATGACAGCCAGAAAATTAAATGCACAGATTCATGATATCGCACAGGGAGGGATTGCCCTTTTGGATGAAACGGGTTGGTTTCATGCCCCTGACTATATTGGAATGGAGACTGCGTGGGATAAGATTCATTATAATCCTGATCTTGGGGATGAGATGGAGTGGGATTTTTCGGGCTATACTCCGCAGGCAGTGATAGTAGCGATCGGGCAGAACGACAGTCACCCGCAGGATTATATGAAGGAAGATTATTCTGGTCAGCGAGGTGTGATGTGGAGAATGCACTATAAAATGTTCCTCGAGAAATTAAGGAATAGATATCCGTCAGCGCATATTGTCTGTTGTACAACATTGTTAAACCATGATAAAGCATGGGATGATTCGATTGGACAAGTGGTGAAAGAGATTGGCGATGAGAAAATCACACAGTATATTTTTGAGCGCAATGGAAAAGGCACTCCCGGGCATTTGCGGATACCGGAAGCGGAGGAAATGGCCGGGGAACTGGCGGCATATATAGAAAATCTTAATATAGAAGGATGGGAAAGCAAATGAGCCAAAACTTCCGTTTGACTTTTGTTCAAAATCTTCTAAAATAGAATTAGAAAATCTTAAGGAAAGGAGGGGCGCATATGGCAAGTATCAGGGACGTTGCTAAGGAAGCGGGTGTTGGCGTAGGGACGGTATCGCGATTTTTGAACGACAGCGGGTATGTATCAGAGGAAGCCAGGCAAAAGATTGAGGATGCGATGAAAAAACTTGACTATATTCCCAATGAACTGGCAAGAAATCTGTATCATAAGAAGACAGGAATCATAGCGGTACTTGTTCCAAATGTTTCTAATCCGTTTTTTTCGGAGTTTGTTGATTATGCTGAAGCGGAGCTTTACCGGTACGAATTTAAGATGATGCTCTGCAACACAGAAAAGGAGAGTAATGCGGAGCTGGAATATCTGGATATGTTAAGGCGTCATATTGTGGATGGAGTTATTACAGGCGTACATTCTCTGGATGTGGAAGAATATAAAAAGATACATAAGCCGATCGTTGCACTTGACCGTTATTTGGGAGAAGATATACCAGTTGTTTCGGTGAATCACAAGGAGGGCGGACGACTGGCAGCAGAGACGCTGATTGCCAATGGATGTAAGAGAATTTTACATTTTAAAGGAGCGACGGAAGTTGACTCGCCTTATCATGAAAGGCATTATGAATTCGAGCGTGTTATGAAAGAGCATAATATTTCGACGATTTCTTATGAACTTGAGTGGAACCGGCTTGATTCAGGATATTATAGGGAGGCTGTTAAGGATATATTTTCAAAGGGAATTGAATTTGACGGCGTGTTCGGTGTTGACCGTCTGGCAATTGAATGTATGAATGAGACAATACGCAGGCACAGGAAGGTTCCGAGAGATGTGAAGTTTGTTTCCTATGACGGAACTTATATCACAGAGATGGTAGAACCAAAGATGACGGCAATTGTGCAGCCTATTGAAGGACTGGCAAAGGAATCAGTACGTTTGATTCACCGTCTGATCAGCGGCAGAGTTTATAAGGATAAAAATGTGGTACTGGAGGTAGAATTAAGAAAAGGGAATACTACTATTGTCTAGTCGGCAGTTTGTTAGGTAAAAATTAACAAAAAATATTTTGTAAATTCTGTAATTATATACAAAGTTATATGTAAAATTAAAAAATCAGTTGACAAGTTATGCCAGCGTAATATAATGGGATTATAGAAATCAAAGAGGCGCTTCTTTTGGATTTTATTTTTTGCTCTCGGTGGAACGGGTTCCATAGAGAGCATATCCCTAACAAACTTATTTTTTTAACGAATGTGGAACGGGTTCCATAGCAAAGACTGTATATGAAAGAAGGAGGAAAATTATGAAGAACAAAAAACTAAAAAGATTACTGTCGGCAGTAACGATTGGGGCGATGATGCTGGGACTTATGACAGGGTGTTCCGGAGGCGGATCAGAGGAAGCTCAGACTGATGAGAGCGGCGCGACAGTTATTAAATTTGGTATTCACGTGGCGAATCCGGCAGAGCAGGAAGCGGTTACGAATAATATTGTAGAAGCATTTAATAAAGCGAATGACGGAAAATATAAAGTAGAGTTTGAGGCGGCGGATACGGAGACTCATTCAAAGAATATGAAGTTAAAAGCAGAAGACGGCACACTGCCTCAGATTTTTTGGATCGAAGGTTCAGAGGCAGCGGAATACAGCGAGGCAGGCGTTTTGATGGACATGACGGAATTTCTTGACGAGAATCCCGATATTAAAACAGCGCTCGGAGGCATGGACGCTGCATTTAAGGATGATAACGGGCAGTATGGACTTCCGTACCAGTGTAATGTACAGGGGATTTTCTACAATAAGGAGCTGTTTGACAGAGCAAAAGCAGCATATCCGACAGATGCGACAACTTATGATGAATTCATCGAAATCATTAAAAAATTAAAGGACAGCGGCGTTACGCCTCTCGCGATCGGCAGTAAAAACAGCGCGTTTGCAATGTGGGAGTTTAATGAGTTTCTTGCCCGGTATGGATGGGAAGATAATATTGGAAACATTCTGGAGGGAAAAGATAAATTTAATAATAAGGAACTTGTGGCATGTTTTGAGAAGCTTCAGGGATTGAAGGATGCAGGGGCATTTCCGGAGAATATGGCTACAATAGAATATTTTGATGCTAAGCAATTATTTAATGAAGGCAAGGCAGCGATGTTCGGCACCGGACAGTGGGACTGCGCGGAATTTGACGAGAATATCGGAGATAAGATTGGATTCTGGTGGGGGCCAAGATTTACTGATACACAGAGTAATCAGGATATTGTCATGAAGGTTCCTTCGGCGCCGATAGGAATCAGCGCGGCAGTAGCAGATGATGAAAAATTAAAAGAAGGCGTATATGAATTTCTGAAGTTCTATTATGGAGAGGATGCAGCAAAGATTTCTTATGAGGGTTCTATCTTCCCGGCTACGAGCTATGAGGGCTTAGCAGCTTCTGACAGTCAGTATTCTATGAATACTATGATTGAAGCGCTCGCAAATGGATGGGGAAGCCCGCAGGCAGCGCCGGATCTTACCGTGTCTTCCGCGGTTCAGGAAGCACTGTATGATGGAATATTCGGCGTCCTTCAGGGAACATATCAGCCGGCGGACGCACTTGACAAGATAGATGCAGCGTTAGCAAACAGTCAGTAGATCCTGATGGATGGAGTGGATTCCGGTGTCAGATGTTATATGGCACCGGAATTACATGATAGAAGAAACTATAAAAAGGCATGAGAAAGACGGGTTAAAATTATGCATTGGTTAAGTAAGAAAAAATACAAGATAGGCCTTCTGGTTCCGACACTGCTTGTCTACTGTATATTTATTATGCTTCCGATCGTGATAGCAGTAAGATACAGTTTTACAAAGTATTCAGGAATCGGTCAGGCGAGGTTTACCGGGCTTAAAAATTATGTTAGATTGTTTCAGGATAAGATATTTTGGATTTCTTTAAAAAATACGATGATTATGTTTGTTATGGCGTTCGTTCTTTTGCTGACATTGTCTTTTCTGATTGCACTTTTATTGAACAAAAGATTAAAGGCTGTAGATTTTTCAAAGGCCCTAATTTTTTCGCCGGCGATTATAGCGCCCATCATTGTTGGTATTATCTGGGTATATATATTGGATCCAAACATTGGCATTATCAATAACGTTCTGGATGCGATCGGGGCGGAAGGGCTAAAAGCTAAGTGGATCGGCGGAGATAAATTGTCACCGTACAGTATTGCGGTTATCTATTTCTGGCAGCAGTTGGGATATCTTGTGACTATATTTATTGCAGGACTCAAGATGATTCCGGGAGATGTACTGGAAGCTGTAAAGATTGACGGAGCCAGTGCGGTGCAGGAAGTCAGATATGTCATTATTCCAATGATGCGTACGACTATTTCTACGGTAGCTGTGCTGATAATTACAGGCGTGTTTAAAATATTTGAAATTGTACAGCAGACAACTGGAGGCGGTCCGAATCATCTGTCTGAGACATTAGTAACATACAGCTATTCAATGACATTCTCAAGCAGTGATTACGGATATGGAATGTCACTGGCGACGATTACATTTTTACTGTCATTGCTGATTACGGCAATTTACAGTACTGTAACGAAGGAAAGAGAGGGATAAGGGATGGTAAATAAGAGAAAAAAGGCTGTTCAGTATATTTTAATGGCACTTATTACGATAATGGTAGTATTCCCATTTGTGTGGATGCTGGTTCTTTCCTTTAAGACAAATTCAGAGATATTATCTTCACCATTGTCGCTGCCAAAAACATTTAATTTTGAGAATTATAAGCATGCGATGGAGACATTAAATTTCCCGAGATTGTATGGGAATACGCTCTTTGTCTGTATTATTTCGCTGGTAGCAGAGCTTGTTATTACATTTTGCAGTTCCTTTGTACTTGCAAGGATGGAATTTAAGAATGAGAAGATAAGAAAGATGTTGTATGGATTTTTGATCATGGGGTTGTCTATTTCCCCGTTTATTCTTTTGTTCCCGGTATATAAGATAAATGTATTTTTCGGGCTGAGAGGGAAGCTGGCGCTGATTTTCCCATATATCGCCACTTCGATTTCTTTTAATACGCTGCTTCTTGTCGGATATCTGAAATCTCTTCCCACTGAGATTGACGAGGCGGCGGTGATTGACGGATGTAATATATGGGATTTGATGGTAAGGGTTATTCTTCCCATGACAAAGCCCGTGATTGCTACGGTTGTTATCTTCAACGTTCTGTATATCTGGAATGAATTCCCGTTTGCATCGGTTATGCTGAGGGATGTATCAGATTATACACTGTCCATGGGAGCGTCATTCTTTAAAGGAACCTATACGGTTGATTATGGCGGAATCGTAGCGTCCAGTGTCATGATCATTATACCGGAACTGATCTTCTACGGAATTTTCCAGAAGAATATCGTGGAAGGCATGACGGCGGGAGCAGTCAAGGGTTAGTATAAATATTACAATTAAGAGGTCAACAGGTAAAGGAGAAAAAATATGAGTAAGGTATCAGGACTATTTCAGGATTTGACAACGATTAAGAAAGCGAGGAACGGCAGACTTGCAAGCTGGGACCAGAGAGGTAAGAATCAGGATTACTGGGAGATTCCGGCGAAAGAAAGTATTGTGCTTGGAGAGGTAGAGGGGCCGGGATGTATCACCCATATCTGGATGACGTCATCCTGCCGCAAAGTGAAGGCGCCGAGTATTTTAGATCCGGTGATGAATGCGTCGGCAGCGCCGGTTATGGAGATCCATCCAGCGTTAGGTGTGATATGGGATGACTATGATCCGTTTTATTACAGGAAAGCGCTGATCAAGATCACATGGGATGATCAGGATACGCCAAGTGTTTTGGCTCCTTTCGGCGATTTCTTCTGTATTGGAAATTGTTATCCGGGGAATTTCAGCTCTCTGCCCTTTAATGTATCATTAAAACCGGAGGAGGCAGGCAGATATGGAGCGCCGTGTTCCGTATCCTGCTATTTCCCGATGCCGTTTAATAAAAAGGCGAAGATTGAGATTGTGAATGAGAACGAGCTTCCGTTTATTTTATATTTTAATATTGATTACGAGATGTATAAAGAGCCGCTGGATGAGAACACCGCTTATTTCCATTCCTGCTGGAGACGCGAGAATCCTTGTGACGGCTGGGGACCGGATGTACAGACCAATTCTCCGGAAGTAAATAATGTGACTAATTTCAAAGGAGAAGGGAATTATACCGTTTTAGATGTAAAGGGAACAGGACATTATGTAGGATGTAATCTGACTGTTAAGCACTATCAGGGAAGCTGGTGGGGCGAAGGAAATGATATGTTTTTTATCGACGGAGAGGAATATCCGAGTCTTAATGGAACGGGGACAGAGGATTATTTTAATCATGCATGGGGCATGCAAAGGAATGCATATCCGTTCTTTGGAACGATTGTGCATGAAGGTGATACGGATGGTTTTCAGGTGTCGTACCGTTTCCATATTACAGATCCGGTGCGTTTCGAAAAGAGCCTTCGGGTAACGATAGAACATGGACACGCAAATCATCTGTCTGATGATTGGAGTTCTACTGCTTACTGGTATCAGACGCTGCCTACAGAAGAAGAGGTTACGATTTTGCCTGTAGAAGAAAGACTTCCTAACGTACCGAAGCTTCCAGAGAGAAACTTAAAAATGCCAAAGCTTACAGAAGAGATGAAGGCGGCAAGACAGTCATGGGAGAAACGATGGGAAGAATATGCTCCGGCAAGAGAAGAACAATTCCGCATTAAGGAAGAAAAGGCACGTCGGGAGTCAAAGCTGAACACGGAATTTGCAAAGAAACTCCGTGATGAATATAAGTAGGAAGCGTTTGGAGGAGTTTTATGTCTAGGGAAATAATGCTGCGCAATATTGAAAGAGCCCAGCGTGCGATTGATGAGAATAAAGAAACAGTAAAAAAAGGTAAGATGCGCCAGAGATATCATTTAATGGGAGAGACAGGATGGATCAACGATCCGAATGGGCTTATATATTATAAAGGAAAGTACCATTTCTTTTTCCAGTTTAACCCATATTATGGTCACTGGGATTATATGCACTGGGGACATGCGGTAAGTGACGATATGCTCCACTGGGAGTATCTGCCCATTGCTCTTGCACCAAGTGAAATTTATGATGACCATATGAGAGGCGGATGTTTTTCGGGAAGCGCCATTGAACATGATGGTAAGTTATTCTTAATGTTTACGGGAGTTACGAATGATGGGAAAGGATTTGAGCAGACGCAGTGCATTGCGTACAGTGATGACGGGATATGCTTTGAAAAATATGCCGGCAACCCTGTTCTGACACCGCCAAAGGGAGTTCCGGCTTATCAGTTCAGAGATCCGAAGGTGTGGAAACATGAGGATATTTATTATATGGTCTGCGGCGCCAGCAGGAATAACAAGGCGCAGGCTCTCTTGTACCGATCGGAAGATATGATACACTGGACATTTTTTAACGTACTGGCGGAGAGCCGGGGCGAATGGGGTTATATGTGGGAATGTCCGGATTTTTATCCCATAGGCGATAAATACGTCCTGATGGTTTCGCCTATGGGAGCGGGAGAACGTACTGTGGTGTATATGATTGGTGATTTTGATTACGAGACAGGCAAATTTTCCTATCAGATAAACGGGGAGATTGACTGGGGATATGATTACTATGCGCCACAGTCGTTCGTAGCGCCGGATGGCCGCAGGCTGATCGTAGCATGGGCGAACTGCTGGGACTGGATGCCGTTCTGGAAGGACTGGGGACCGGCGTATAAGGAAGGCTGGTGCGGTTCCTTCAATATTGTCAGAGAAGTACGGATGGCGGGTGATGGGACGCTTAAGTTCCTGCCGATAAAGGAACTGGAAACAATCCGAACGGATGCAGGACGTCAGGATAAGCTGATTTTAGGTGAAGAAGAGACGGAAGTTAAGGCGGGAGACGGTATTTCTTTTGAGATGAAGTTTAAAATCGATCTCGAAAACACAAAGGCGGATGCATTACTGCTTGATCTGCGCTGCGGGGAAGGAAAGAAAACGGTATGTACTTTTGATTTTAAACATGGGGAACTGTCCGTGGACCGAAGCAGCAGCGACGGCTGGAGCGTGGGAATTTCCCATAGCATCATGCACTTGAAAGGGAAAAAAGAACTGGATGTACATATCTTTTCTGACCAGAGCTCTCTTGAGATATTTACAGACGATTACAGGAATAATCATTCCAATAACATTTTTGCGGGGAATGAGCAGAATGGAATAAAAATGCGCGCCCGCAAAGGTACAGTGACAGTGACTGATATAGAAACATATGGACTTGAAGAATGTAATAAATAAAGAATCGCAATCCCTTGGAGCAAAAGCTTCGAGGGATTTTTCTATGCAAAACTCAAACTGTTGATTCAACAGAAATATTTCGCAAACTGTTGAAATAGCAGTTGACAATCCAAAAAAATGCTGTTAAAATAAAAGCATAAACTTTTGAAACAAAAGTTTCGGTTGAAAAAACAAAAAAACATGATATAATGGAGGGAGTGAATGATTATGAGATGAAAGGAGAGGGAAACATAGCAGGGTATATGGTTCCCAGAAGATAATATGATGGATTCAATGGAGCAGCGCAGGAATACAATTGTGGAACTGGTGAATCAGAACGGGCATATCAGTTTTGCCCAGTTAAAGAAAAAGATTCCGCAAATATCTGAGATGACGCTGCGAACAGATTTAAAGGCTCTTGATGAGGCAAAGAGAATTGTCCGGGTACATGGAGGAGCAAAGTCCGTAGATGTTGTGATAGGAACGGATGATCTGCTTAGCCGGAGACAGGTACGCAATATTGAGGCAAAACAGTTAATTGCTGAAAAGGCATTGAAGTTTATAAGAAAAGACACAACCATTTTTCTGGATTCGGGCAGTACAACAACGGCGCTTGCAGCTTGTATGCCGGATCAGTCTAATCTGATCTATACGAATTCCCTGACATGTGCAGTAGAGCTCTGCAAGCTGACGCAGCCAGCGATACATGTTATCGGAGGAGCAGCAAACCGTTACAGTATGAGCGTATGCGGAATCCGGGCATTTCAGGAAGTGCAGGGAATTAATTTTGATCAGGCGATCATGGGTGTGACCAGTTATTGTGAACCGACGGGATTCAACTGCGGCGTGGAAGATGAAGCATTTTTAAAAAGATCGGTGATTCAGCGCGCCGATCAGAGAATTGTACTGATGGATTCTTCCAAAGTGGATGTGAAAAATACATATTCTATCTGCAAATTGAGTGATGTGGATATTATCATTTCTGACGGGAATCTTCCGGATGAATTTCTGGAAGAATGCAGAAAATATAATGTGCAGGTAGTATAATGTGCCGAATGCCGGCAATCTGTCAGGCTTTATGGTCTTTGATAACAAAACTTACAATTTGATCTTACATCAGGAGCAAACCAATTTATTTAAAGGAGAAAATTTATGAAGAATAAAGTTCAACGCTTTGGTAAGTTTCTCTCAGCAATGATCATGCCAAATATCGGCGCGTTGATTGCGTTTGGTTTCCTTGCTGCATTCTTCAACAGCAGAGGGTGGATTCCACATGAGGGGTTTGCTACAATCTTTTCGGCAATTTTAATTTATCTGATTCCTATACTGATCGCTTCTACGGGAGGTAAGCTTGTCGGAGGAGACAGGGGAAGTATCGTCGGTGCGATCGCGGTTATGGGTGCGATCATGAGCGACCCGGGTACGACGATGCTGATGGCGGCCATGATCATGGGACCGTTAGCAGGTTTCTGTATAAAGAAATTTGATGAGGCAATAGACGGTCGTATGCCGGCTGGCTTTGAAATGCTGATTAACAACTTTTCGGCAGGTATCATGGGTATGCTGCTGGCAATGTTTGGATTTCTTGCGATCGGACCATTTATGAATCTGATTCTTACGGTATTGACGGCGGGTGTAGATTTCCTTGTAGTAAGAGGACTTCTTCCTATGATCGCGGTATTTATAGAGCCGGCAAAGATTTTGTTCCTGAATAATGCGATCAATCAGGGTATTTTTACACCGATTGCCACATCGCAGGCAGCGGAGGCCGGAAAGTCCATTATGTATATGCTTGAGTCAAACCCTGGCCCGGGACTTGGAGTACTTCTGGCATATATGTTCTTCTGTCAGGATGAAAAGACAAGGCAGTCAGCCCCCGGCGCAGTGATCATTCATTTATTGGGCGGTATCCACGAGATCTATTTCCCGTATATCCTGATGAATCCTGTGATCATCGTAGGTCCGATCGTTGGAAATATTGCTGCGATCTTCTGGTTTACGCTAACTGACTGCGGGCTTGTAGGTCCTGCATCGCCGGGTTCCATCATCGCTTTCCTGATGATGGCGCCGGGAAGTGACATTGTAAAGATCATCATAGGCGTACTGATAGCTACAGGTGTTTCTTTTGCAATCTCTTCGGTAATGCTCCGGACATTCAAGGGTAAGAGCCTTGAAGAAGCCCAGCAGGAGATGGCAAGAGAGAAGGCGAAAGCAAAGGGACTGCCGCTTCCGACAGAGATTCCGGCTGTAAAGAACTCTGCTGGTGTGAAGAAAGTGATCTTTGCCTGTGATGCGGGTATGGGTTCCTCTGCTATGGGTGCGACAAAGTTCAGAAACCGGATCAAGGCACAGAGACCTGACCTGACGGTAAAGAATACTTCTGTAGATAATATTCCGTCTGACTGTGATATCGCGGTTGTTCAGATTACATTGGTAGACCGGGCGAGAAAATGTGCGCCGAATGCACAGATAGTAACAATCAACAATTTCCTCGCAGATCCGGCTCTTGATTCCTTGTTTGAGCAGTTGACTGCAAAAGAAGAGACGGCGGTGCAGCAGGCGGCGGAAGGTACGAAGGAGGCCGTACCAGAAACGGCTGAGACAGAAGAAAACGGCGAAGCTAAAAAGGAAGTAATGGTACGAGAGGGCATTAAGCTGAATCTTGGCCCTGTTTCCAAAGAAGAAGCGATTCAGGCAGCAGGCGAGCTTTTGGCAGAGTTAGGGTATGTGGATGCATCTTATATTCCGGCGATGCAGGAGCGTGAAAAGCTTGTGACGACCTACATGGGCATGGGCGTTGCAATTCCGCACGGCACTTCGCAGGCAAAAGGCACGGTAAAGAAGACAGGTATTGTTCTGCTGCAGTATCCGGAGGGCGTTGATTTCGGAGATGAGAAGGCACAGCTTGTATTCGGTATTGCAGGAATCGGAGATGAACATCTTGATCTCTTAAGCAAAATCTGCGGTATGCTGGAAGATGAAGAGGTTTTGGAAAAATTAAAAACAACATCTGATATAGACTGGGTATTTGACAATTTAAAATAGAAAACAGGAGGTAAATAGCATGAAAGTAAAAGGAGTAAGATTACACGGAGCAAACGATATCCGGCTGGAGGAGTTCGAGCTTCCAGAGATTAAGGATGATGAGATCTTAGTAAAGGTTGTAAGCGACAGTATCTGTATGTCAACATGGAAGATGGTTCAGGCAGGTAAGAATCACAAACGTGTTCCTGAAAATGTGGCAGAGCATCCGACCATCATTGGTCATGAGTTTACCGGCGATATCGTAAAGGTTGGTAAAAAATGGAAGGGCCAGTTCCATGAGGGCAAAAAATTTGCCCAGCAGCCGGCAATTCCGGGACAGATGGAATCACCTGGATACTCTTACGAGTTCTTTGGAGGAGCAGCAACCTACTGCATCTTTCCAAATGACGTGATCGAAAAGGGATGTATTTGGGAGTATGACGGAGACAGCTACTTTGAAGCCTCTCTTGGTGAGCCTATGAGCTGTTGTATCGGAGGATACCACAGCAACTACCATGTAGAGCATCTTTCCTATGAGCATAAGATGGGTACTCTTCCGGGAGGAAATATCCTGATCCTCGGCGGATGCGGACCGATGGGACTTGGAGCTGTAAGCTATGGCCTTGCGTTTGAGAATAAACCGAAGCGCATCGTAGTTACGGATATTAATGACGACCGAATCGCAAGGGCAAAGGAGATGGTTCCCGTATCAGAGGCAAAGGAAAAGGGTGTTGAGCTTCATTATGTGAATACAGCCAACATGGAGGATCCGGTTGCAGCGCTTAAGGCGATCACAGAAGGCATTGGATACAGTGACGTATTCGTATATGCTCCGATCAAGAGTGTTGCAGAGATGGGCAATAAGCTTCTTGCTGTAGACGGATGCATGAACTTCTTTGCAGGTCCTACAGATACACAGTTTTCCGCAAGCATGAATCTCTATGACTGCCACTACGCAAGAACAAAGATCATGGGTTCTACAGGCGGAAATACGGACGATATGAAGGAAGCTATCGAGAAGTCTGTAAAGGGTGAGATCAACTCGGCGGTGATGGTAACACATGTAGGCGGTATTGATTCGATCGTAGATACGACAAATAACCTGCCGAACATTCCGGGAGGAAAGAAGCTTGCTTATATCCAGTTTGATATGCCGATGACAGCAATTGATGATTTCGGAAAACTTGGAGAGACGGATCCATTCTTCAAAGAGCTTGACGAGTGCTGTAAGAAACACAGAGGACTGTGGTCAAAAGAAGCAGAAGATATGTTATTTGAACATTTCTTAGGATAAATTGATGTGGAATGAGCCGCCTGATATCAGGCGGCTCAAAAATTTTTAACAATAGTTGACAAAAGCAACTTGACGGATTATACTTATAGTTGACAAAAGCAACTAAGTGAGGAGGTCAAAGATGGATGACGATATTGTACTGAAAATCAGGAACTTTAACCGATTCTACCTGTCTGTCATGAATCTCTATGAGAATAATTATCTGAATTCCGATTATTCGATGACGGAATCCCGGGTATTATATGAGCTGTATGGGAAGGAAGGCTGTACTGCGGATGACATCACTAAGCAATTGCATCTTGATAAAGGATATTTAAGCAGGATCATTAAGCGGTTTGAAAAAGGAGAGCTTCTTAAGAGGCAAAAGTCAGAACTTGATGCCAGATTCTATAAGATTCATTTGACCGGGAAGGGGAGAGGCGTAACAGAGGAATTGATTGAAAGAACCAATCAGGGGATCAGAAAGATTACAAATCATTTATCAGAAGAAGAGTGCCGACAGCTTGGGGAGGCTATGGATACCATTGAAAAAATATTGAAGGAGTTGAGTTTATGAAGGTTATACCATATGATTCAAAATATAAGGATAAATTTATAGAATACAATACAGACTGGATCGTTGATAATTTTGGTTTTCTGGAAAAAGAGGATAAGGAAACATTTGAAAATATTGAAGAGGATATAAAAAACGGGGCGATGATATATTTCGCTATTGAAGAGGATGAGGTGCTTGCAGTCTGCATGGCAAAATATATGCAGGAAGGAACATGGGAGATCTGCAAACTTGCCTCTAATAAGCATCGCCCCCACAAAGGCTGCGGGAGCGCGGTTTTTGAAGCGGCAATGCAGTGGGCGATCGGGCATGGGGCATCAAGGCTGTTTATTCTGTCTAACAGCAAGCTTAGCGCTGCGCTACATATCTATGAAAAGTTCGGATTTAAAGAAATCAAGCTTGATAATTATGAATATATCCGCGGGGATATTGCATTTGAAAAGATAATTGATTAGTATTTGAAGCCTGTTGAAGATGGGAGCGTGACAATAAAAGCGCTCCCTTCTCCGGGATGGCTTGTGACAGTGATCGTTCCGTGATGAAGTTCTATGATTTTTTTTACCAGAGGAAGCCCCAGACCATTTCCTTCCAGAGAGCGGGAGTTATCGCCCTGATAGAATCTGTCAAAGATATTATGCTGTGTTTTTTCATCCATTCCGATCCCATAGTCTTTTATAGTAATTTTAACGAGCTCTCCATCATTTTCCAGTGACAGATAAATCTTACTTTTGGCGGGTGAGATTCCCTTTTTTTAATAGTCTCGCAAATCCAAGGATAGAGACAATAGGTGTTTTAAATTCGTGTGAGAAGTTATTGATAAAATCTGAGCGCAGAATCTCCATCCCGGCTAGTTCCTCTGTCATCTGATTAAAGCAGCGCGAAAGCTCACGAAATTCCTGCGGACGTTCTAAGTTTATCTTTGTCTGGAAATTTCCCTGGGATACGGCATGGATTGCCTGTATGAGAGTATTGATAGGACGCAGGGGAAGATGTCCGATACAAAGGGTGAGAATAGTCCCGGTAAGAATGCTGATGATACCAGTCTGCACCAGAAAGGGCATCAGAGATCTTTCCGGAGGACCGATCATAAATCCGTGCTTTGACAGAAATATTATAACAGTATTGCTGATAAACATGGTTAAGGTAAGAAGAATAAAGATGATAACGGTACTGATAAACACAATATTAGTTGGAAATCCTGTCTTTTTTTTCATAGCATATCCTCCGTAATCTGGGCTTTATATCCTAACCCGCGGATTGTGACGATCGAGAAATCCGGGCAATCTTCAAAGCGATTCCGCAGACGGTTGATATGCACACTGACAGTCGCGTCTGTAGAATCAGAGGAAGGTCCCCAGATATCTTCCATTAATTGTATCCTTGTGAAAATCTGATTCGGGTAAGATAAAAGCTTGTACAGCAGATAAAATTCTTTCTGAGGCAGTATCTGTTCGCAGGAACCGGATTTTACGGATAGAGTGTCGTAGTTTAAAATAGTGTTGCCTACAGTAAGGCTTCGCTCCGAAACAATCCTGGAACGTCTTAAAAGAGCGCGGATGCGAAGAATCAACTCTTCCTCGTCAACTGGCTTTGTCATATAATCATCCGTGCCGGAGAGGAACCCTTTTTTAACATCCTGCGGTAAATGCCTCGCAGAAAGCATAAGGATAGGAATATCATTATTGCAGTCTCTCAGCATTTTCGAAAATGCATATCCGTCCATTCCGGGCAGCATGATATCAAGTATCATTAAATCTATCTTCGAAATTTCCATAATGTCAAGCGCTTCTCTGGCACAATCGGCGGTAAGCACCTTGTATCCGGCATGAGTAAGCACTGCCCGCAAAAACCGGCGGGTGTTTTTATCATCATCAACAATCAGAAGCTGGAACATCAAAGCACCTCCTCGTTTGATTAGTGAATACATTGGTATCATAACACAGAAATGCAGGAAGAAGAGCTCTCCCTTTTTGATTTAACAGTTTTTTCACAGAATGCCTGATATAGTTTAAATTGAGTTTAACTTTTTGGACTATGATGTTGACCATCAGAAGTTAGTAAAAAATCAGAGGGGCAGTCTAATATGGGAAATCAACATACATCAGAATCGTCATCCGATGTTAGAAAGACGAGATTTACTATTTTGAAAGAGCAGCAATGTTCACTGAATATGCAGATACGGTTAGCGATGGAGCTGCACAATGCGCAGGTGCAGGAAGAGCTGCAGAAGGAGCTTATGGATACGATAGAGCAGATTGAACATTTGACATGTCAGCCATCATGAAATACTTTATAAAAGATTGTGACATGTGTATTTCGGATGTGATATCGGCTTTAACTGATTTTTATAAGGAATATGGCTCAATCTTGCAGCTATGTTCCTTTGTTCTTTCATCATAATTGATTCCGACCAAAAGAATATTTCCACTGTAATCTTTTAGGGCTTTTGGATAACATTTTTCTTTTATCTGTTCCAGAGCGCTCTCGGCCGTCTTACTCCACTTTAATTCTATTAAAAGAGCTGGTTTATCAGAGAATTGTTTCCTTGGCAGATATATAATATCCGCTCGTCCTTTTCCGGTTGGCAATTCCTTGATCATAGTATAGTAATTGCGGGCCACATAAAATGCCAGTGAGATTGTATAACTGAGTGCGTTCTCATCATTATACTGTAAATATGGGCTTTCATAATGGGCTTCTTCCGCCGCTTTTGCAACTAAGGCTTCATTACAGCCCCAGACGGCTTCTAATGCTGTGTGGGAATTTTTCAGAGCCTTTGACACTTCACCCCAGTCAGAATTGCTGATGGAGGTAACGTATTCATTCAATATCTCATGGTTTGGAATAAATACTTTTTCTGTATCGCTGCGGTATCCCAAATATCCTAAATGCACAAGCAGTGTCAATACATCATCTTTGGAATGGAAAGTTACCATATCGTTCGTAAAGCTGCGGGTGTTAACAGTTATGCCGTTTTTGCCGTTCATCATATCGATGACAGCATCTTTCAGACCTTCAAAATTCATGTCGATGTATGAACGAAGAGCTTCGAAGGTTTCTGTCTGGTTCCAGTAGTACTGGAATTTTTTAAAACGCATGGCGTTAACTACGGAGCGGGGATTGTAGATAGAACCTACATCTTCCAGATAATAGCCATCGTACCATTTTTTTGTCTCTTCAAAATCCATATCGTACCGTTCGCACAAATCTTTGACTTCAGATTCCGTGAAGCCCACATACTGTGCCAAAGCTCCCTGAAAGGTCATGGAGAATTCATCGAACATATTCAAAGCGCTGTGAGTTCCGTATTTTTTAATCGGAAGGATTCCGGTCATATAGCATAATGAGATATATCCTTTGTCTTTTAGAAGATCACGCAGAAAATCAAGGTACATCTTTTGGGCTTCGGTTTCTGATTTATATTCCCGGAAGATGCAGTCCCATTCATCAATGACAAGGATAAATGGAATCTTAGTCTCGCTGTATAGATCTTGCATACATCCAATTAAATCCTGTTTGTCATAATAATCTGCTTGCGGATATTCCCGTAGCATTTCATGGACTACTCTGCTTTTTAGTAATGCCAGCATTTCTTTCATAGAGTTTGTACGACTTAAAAATTCCTGCATATTCAAAAACAGAACATTATATTGATTCAGGTGTTTTGCATACTCTCATTTCCCGGATTCAAGAAACTGCCCATATGAATACCTCCCCTTTTTACAAGTATACACAAAAAAGCGCTGAATCACAACAGAAATGATATTTCGTTTAAATATCCTGTCATATATGCAGAGGTGCATCATTGTATTGCGGATGCTTTTTAAATGTGGTTTATGACACACAGCTTAGCGCTGAATTCAGTCCTGGGAATCTCAGTGAGCGTGTGATTCCATTTCTTTATCGGGAAAAATACGTACCGTTCTGGTTTCGGACTTTCCGCTTTGTGCACTTGGAAGTAGAGACAAAGGACGAACCAATGACACTGCATTTTGATACGGTGATCTTGCTGAAGATTTCAAAGTGAAGCTACCGGAAAAATTCTTATATGAGTAGATATTTTTCAATATATTTGTATTGCATCATGATATTTCAGGGGATATACTGATTAATATGAATATGATCGTATATGATCGGAGAGGAATGAAAACATGGAGCAAAAGATAGAACAGAAAACAGAACAAAAGAAAGGAGTATCCGCGCTTGATTTTTTCTGCATTGGTTTTGGCGCGATCGTAGGTGTCGGCTGGGCAGTTTCGATCAATAGCTGGATGAACAGCAGCGGAGGTCCCCTGCCTGCGGCAGCAGGCTATATGGTGGCGATGATTCTCATGGTTCCGATCGCACTGTGCTACTGTGAATTATGTACTATGCTCCCGGTATCCGGCGGCGGCATGGCTTATGCATTCCGGGCGTTTGGTGACCGTATCGCCTTTCTTTCCGGGTGGGCGGCATTCGGAGCGTTTATCACGATCATTCCTTGGGAAGCTATCTATGTCGTGGATATCTTAAGTATTGTTTTCCCAGTGCTGAAAGCAGGAACGCCGCTTTATACACTGGCAGGGGCGGATATTTATGTGGGTCATATCATACTTGGAACGGTGATCTCTATTCTGCTCTATTGTATTAACAGAAAAGGAGTCGCATCATCGGCATCTCTACAAAAGATTCTTTGCATGGCGTTAGTAGGCGCTGGTATCCTGGCGATGATCTGCGCGGTGATCAAATTTGATATCGGAAATCTTATGCCGTTTTATGAAAATACGGGGATAGGAACGCACAGCTCTTTTATTGGAGGTATGGCTTCGATCCTTGCGTCGGTTCCATTCTTTCTTGCAGGATTTGAGACGATTCCGCAAGGGATTGAAAGCGCCGGCGGCGATACAAAAGGAGTGGGGAAGACCGTGGTTGTGACGGTGGTTCTATCCTGTCTGTTTTATGCGCTCTTGCTGTTTACATTAGGCGGCGCTCTTCCGTGGAAAAGTTTCATAAAATTTTCCAATCCTTCTGCGGCGCTCATGTTCAGAGAGCTTTACCCGGGCGGGCTTGGAAATGTTCTGTATGTGTTGATCTTGCTGGGGGCGGTCTGCGGTCTTTTGACTACCTGGAATGGTTTTATGATGGCATCCTCCCAGATCCTTATGGCGATGGCGAGAGTAAGTATTGTGCCTTTCAGCCTGTCAAAACAGCATCCGGTCTATAAGACACCGGTAAATGCCCTGAAGGTCAGTCTGGTCGCATCATTGATCGGACCATTTTTAGGAAGCGGACTGATCGGCGCGCTGACCAGTTTCTCGGCTGCAGGTTATGTTGCAAGCTGGATGATCACGGCATTTTCATTGATCATTCTCCGGAAAAAAGAACCGGCGTTAAAACGGCCGTATAAGATTCCGGGCGGACTGTCTATGGCATGGTTTGCGGCAGTCTGTATGACAGGATTATTTATCCTGTTGTTCGTGCCGGGACAGCCGGTCTTCATGGGCGGCGCGGCGGCTTTGATATTTGCGGCATGGATGATTGCGGGAGTAACCCTTTATCTGATGGATTACCGTGCCAGAAAGCGGTATTCCACTCTTACCCGGGCAACATTCCTTTTTGCCAGTATGTCTGAATCGAATGCGACTATCAGTATGCCGGGGTTTGTGGATAGCTTTGAAGATGATTATAAAGTTATGTCTTTCATCGTTCCAAAGGATGCCGATTATGCGGGCAAGACTCTTCTGGAGCTTTACTGGGGGCGCAGACAGAATGTGTTTATTATTAAAATCGAGAGAAAGACTGAGATCATCCTTGTACCGGGAGGAAGCACGCATGTATTTGCCGGCGACCGTGTATTTGCGGTCGGTGTTGCGAAAGCGCTTGACCGTTTCCGGGATTATCAGGATGTGGGAGCGAAGTATTCTATAGGATCGCTTAAGGATTTTCTGGGTTACGGAGATACGGAGAAGCAATCACCGCTTAGCTGTATCGAGTATCAGGTGCTGCCTACGGACTCATTCTGTGATAAGCTGATCCGGGAGTCGAGGATTCAGGACCGTTATCATTGCCTGATCGTAGGTTTAAAAACACCTTACAGCAAGATACTGGAGCTTCCTACTGCCAGCACGATCATCGAGGCGGGGGATACTCTCTGGATGATGGGATCGGAGGATGCGATTCATGACTTTGAAGAGCTTTGCAGGCAGGAGGCTTTGGAAAAAGGAGAAGCAGCAGATAAGGAAACCGTTCAGGAAGACTTATAGAATGTCGCAAAATGTTTTATGGTATTTAATATTTGGAGTAAGAATCGGGAGCAGGATGATTTTCCTGCTCCTGTTTTTTGAAAAATGAAAATCTTTGTAACGAATCTGAATGTTATTCGTCTAATGGGTAAATGAAACCAGAAGGAATTATTTTTAGAAGTATTCGTGTATGATACTGCTAATATAGGCAAAATAATATGCTGACAGGGAAAGGGGTGGTGAAGTGAAGATAGATTTTGAAGACATATACGACAGATTTTTTAAAGACGTATATTTTTTCGTGCTTACCATGAGCGGAAATCCGGCGGTTGCTGAGGACATCACCCAGGAAACATTTTTCAAGGCGTTAAAGGAGATCAAACATTTCAAGGGAGACTGCTCTGTTAAAACATGGCTGTGTCAGATCGCGAAGAATCTTTACATCGATGATGCAAGACGAAAGAAGCGTTTTCGATCTGTGGAGGAGAAGCTGGCAGATGGGCCGTCAAAGGCAGAGGACGCAGAGTCTTTCGTTGTCCGCAGGGAAGAGGTGATCTCTATCTATAAAGCGCTTCATTGTCTGGAAGAGCCGTATAAAGAAGTGTTCAGCCTGCGGACGCTGGGTGAGTTGAGCTTCAGAGAGATTGCGGACATATTTGAAAAGAGCGAGAGCTGGGCGAGAGTTACGTACCACCGGGCAAAGCTTCAGATCCGCAGTATGATAAAACCTTAAGGGAGGTGTTTTTGAGTGGAACGGTCTGTAGGCAGATATGACACATAGATTGATTTTGAAGGAGGTATCTTATGAGTAGGATTTCATGTAATGTGAATAAAGATCTGCTCCCGCTGTATGTGGATGATGTGTGCAGTGAGGAGAGCAAGGATCTAGTGGAAGAGCACTTGTCAGAGTGCGGAGAATGCCAGAATTATTATGAAGCGCTGAAGGAGGGGCTTTTGGAAGCGGAGGTGAAAGGAGATAAAGAGAATATTCTGTCGGAAGAAAAGATGAGGCAGGTAGCAGCTTCTATTATTAAGGATATTAAAAAGCAGATATCTCGGAGGCAGATACAGACAGTCTGCGTGGCGGTTGCGATTGCTTTAATATTTATATTTGTACTTGAAGGTCTGAATGGTGCATATATGGGTTCGGAGTTACAGAGAGTTCCTCTGTTTGACACCCGGCTTAAGGTTAGCGATATGCATGTTACAGAGCTTTATCAGCTTCAGAATGGATACCTGTATATCTCAGTAGAAACAGACAAAAAATTCAGTATAGTCTCCAGCGGAAACCTGAATGATAATTTTGATCAGAATGAAGGCGTTACAGATAAGTACACAGGAGAAATAGCATTAAGAAGGGAGCTGTGGGGCGGTTCGATCCAGATGAAGAAATGTTCGTTCATCTATCCGCTCTCCGGGGTAGTTGAAAATAGGGAGGGCGAGCTTGTCGAATGTGAGGATTCAGCCATTTATCTGGAAGGGAAAGGCGATCAGAGGGAAAAAGTCTGGGAAAAGGGAGAGACCGTAGAAAAGGCGCCCCCAGAGATTGAGGGGATGGCGAAAAAGGAGATAGAGGCAGAGGCTGCCCGCCGGCATGCGTGGAACGAGGATGGCGGCGGGGGGAAACGTACTGACCCATATGTAATCATGGATAACGAGAACGGTTTTTAGCGCTGTTTTAGAACGATTAGGGAAGCGTTGGAGGTTAGTTTTTCTGTAAATCGGACGATATATTATATAGAAAGAACGGAATAGTTTTTAAAAGGTAATATAAGGAGGGGTTCGATGAGCAGGATAACGAGTGCGGTTTCGCAGGTTACAGGGAAAAATATCCAGACGGTATCCCCGAAGACAGAGATGAAAGAGACGCCTGAAAGCAGCAGAAAGGATATTCCGAAGGATGAATTTACTCTTTCCGAAGGGTGGCCTGACCAGACAGAGTTAAAAAAGGCAGTCGTCACGGAGCTTGCTACGTTACAGAAGGATTTTTCAAAGGTTCATATCGTGATCGGAACCGGGATAGACGAAAAGAATCTTGCATCCATGGCAGCAGGGCTTGGCGCCGGGAAGCATCTGATCATATCGGGTGAATGGCTTGAACAGATGAGTAAGGATGCGGAATCATTTGAAAAAGGAAAGACGATTCTCAGACAGGTTCTTACACAGCTTTCTAAAGATTCGGAAGGAATTCTTGGGCAGGGCGCATACATCGGGGAAGATGAAGTAAAAGTGTGGGCGGCAAAAGATCCGGCCAAGGAGGAAAAGGACGATCCATATGCCGAAGAAAAGCGTGTGATAGAGCAGATGAAGAAGATGACGGAGGACATGAAGAATGCGAAGAATAAGAGCCGCATCACCGTGTCGGCATCCGCATTTTCCGTATCAGGGATCTACTCACGGCTGGCAGGGGCCAGAAGCAAAGGCCAGGTGCAGGCTGCTATGGGAGATGCGAGACGCAGCATGGGAAACCTGCGCACGGTTGTAAGCCTTGGCAGCCACGGGCGGCAATCAGTTCTATCCAAAAGGTTCTGGTCAGAGGCAGCCGCAAGATTCGCAAACTGAATGAGGAAGAATTGACAAAGATAAAGAAGAAGAGAGCGACAGAGAAGAAAAAGCAGGAGAAGCTTAAGCTGGAGCTTCAGAAAAAGCGCAATGCCCGTAAGATATCAGACAGGGGGATCGCCATGGAGGGACATCTTGCGGATGCGAATCACGCAGTACAGTTCCGCAATCGGGATGAGGAAGAACGCTACATGGATTATTCACCCTTTGGGGCGGCAGCGGCGGCGGTTTTGGAGATGCCGATAGATACCATAGCAGCGGGTGCTGATATGTCGGGCGGCATAGCGGTTTCTGATATTTCCGTCTCGGCAGGAATATCATTTGATCAGATACTGGCATGATGTAGAGGGAGAGAAAAAGATGAGTATATTGTTTGTGGAATATCCAAAGTGCAGTACATGTAAGAAAGCAGAGAAATGGCTGAGAGAGCAGGGGATTGATTTTGAATCCCGTCATATCACAGAGGAGAATCCTACGGCGGAGGAGCTTTCCCGGTGGCATAAAAAGAGTGGTCTTGGAATAAAGCGTTTTATTAATACCAGCGGTATGAAATACCGGGAGTTAGGTCTTAAGGATAAGCTTACGGAGATGTCCGACGAAGAAGTGTATGCGCTTCTTGCCACAGACGGGATGCTGGTAAAGCGCCCGGTCATAGTCAGTGAGGATTTTGTGCTTCCGGGCTTTAAGGAAGCAGAATGGAAAGAAAAATTAGGAGTATAGAGAAATAATAAATATCCGCGGACAGTATGAAAGGTCATGCCATGTGATCCCTACATACTATCTGCGGATATTTGATATTATCCCAGCGCCACATCTAAGATCATCATGAGCGCAAATCCCAACGCCACTCCGATCGTCCCTATGTTCGAATGCTCTCCGCTCTGAGATTCCGGTATCAGTTCTTCCACTACTACATAAATCATCGCTCCTGCCGCAAATGAAAGCAGATATGGAAGGATGCGTGTTACACTTTCTGCAAGGAGGATTGTGATCAGTCCTCCGGCGGGCTCCACAATGCCAGACAGAACCCCGGCGGCAAACGCCTTTTTCCGGGACATTCCTTCGCTCCGAAGGGGCATGGAGATGATGGCGCCCTCTGGAAAATTCTGGATAGCGATCCCAACGGACAGCACAAATGCTCCTGCCATAGTAATACCTGTATTTCCAAGCAATGCTCCTGCAAGAGTCACACCCACAGCCATACCCTCCGGAAGATTGTGGAGAGTCACTGCGAAAAGCAGCATGGTAGTGCGGGGAAGCGTTGTACGGATTCCCTCTGGCTTGTCACTGTCTTTGTGAAGATGGGGAATCAGGCTGTCTAGTAGAAGCAGGAACGCTATGCCAAAGAGGAACCCTGCCGCTGCCGGAATCCATCCGGCTATGTTCTGCGCTTCGGAAAGTTCGATCGCCGGAATCAGTAACGACCAGACGGAGGCCGCGATCATCACTCCTGAGGCAAATCCCAGAAGCAGCTTTTCAACCTTGCCGTTCATTTTTTCGCGCATAAAAAATACCATCGCTGAACCAAGCGATGTTCCAAGAAACGGAATCATCAAAATCGCAAACGCCTGCAAAAATATCACCCTCTAACTATAATAACCCACGTGTCTCAGTATTTATTATATTCTCTTGTTGAAATAATGCTATACATAAAAGATAAAAATTTTCGATTAGATTTTACTTAAGAGTAAAATCGTGGAGAGGATTCTTGAATTTCAAGCGGATTATGCTATAATGAAAAGAAATCCCTGATGAAAGAGGTGAGAGTATGATATTGACAGACAAAGATATAAAAGAAAGAGGCGGCAGGCTTATCATAGAAGGATATGATGAGAAGAATGTTACAGCAATATCCTACGATCTTCATATTCAGGGAATAATTAATGAGGATAAATTAGAGGATTCCTATGTGTTAAGACCGGGAGAAATCATTTTTATTAAAACAAGAGAGCAGATTCAGATGCCAGATGATCTGATGGGGCGAATAGGGGAGAAGAATTCCAGGATGAGACAGGGATTAAGTGTATCCGGGCCACATTATTATCCGGGTCATAAAACATATCTTTATTTGCGTGTGCAAAATATAACCTCTGGAATGATTAAAATTAAAAAGAATGATAATATTGCACAGATTATTTTTGAACAATTGACAGGTATACCGGAAAAGACCTATAAGCAGCAGACGGGGGCCTCTTTTAACGATGAAGAACAGTATCGAGGATTAGCGAAATATAAAGACGAATATGAAGAAAGAATGGAAAAATTGAAGGATACAAACAAAGACCTTGATGAAAAGATAAATCGTATTTATGCAAATATATTAACGATTATGGGTGTTTTCGTTTCGATTTTTTCTTTGATAATGGTTAATTTCTCTAATATTAAAAGCGAAAATATGACGAAGGAATTTATTATTCCCATGAATATCTCTCTTGGAATAGTAATTGCATTATTTTTTGGTATTATATTGATTTTTATTAATAAAGCAAATAACAAATGCTTTTTAGCAGTATACATTGGTTTGTTGATTGTGCTGATTGCAGCGTTGTGTCTGTTTCTTTAACGGCGGTGTAGAAATAGAATGAAAAAGAGCAGTTTACGAAAGGTTTAATCGTAACTGTTCTTTTTTTGATGACAATTTTAAGAAATGTATACTTTTCAATAAAACGGGAGATAATGAGAATTGTTCTCGAAATTGTACATCTCAAATGGTTGACATAAAATTAACAATAGGGTATCTTATACTCGACAGAGAAAACTGACAATTTTATCTTTCACAGTGATGTGAATAAAGAATGGAGGAATTTATGCAACTGGAATGGACATCATTTAAGGGCGGCGTCTGGGAAAAGGAGATCAACGTCCGGGATTTTATCCAAAAGAACTATACACCGTATGAAGGTGACGAATCATTTCTTGCCGGTCCCACACAAGCTACAAAGGAGCTTTGGGAGCAGGTGCTCAGGCTGTCCGAAGAAGAGCGTGAAAAGGGCGGTGTTCTTGATATGGATACAAAGATTGTATCAGGAATTACTTCTCATGGGCCGGGGTATCTTGATAAGGATAAGGAAAAGATCGTGGGCTTCCAGACAGACAAGCCTTTTAAACGCGCCCTGCAGCCTTACGGCGGTATCCGTATGGCGGTAAAGGCATGCGAGGATAATGGGTATCAGGTCGATCCTGAAATTGTAGAGTTTTTTATGAAACACAGAAAGACTCATAATGATGGTGTATTTGACGCCTATACTCCAGAGATGCGTGCATGCCGTTCCAGCCATATTATTACCGGTCTTCCGGATGCGTATGGGCGCGGGCGTATTATCGGCGACTACAGACGTGTGGCGCTTTACGGACTTGACCGTCTTATTGAGGACAAACAGAGGCAGAAGGACGGAACGAGAATTATCATGTACTCGGATGTAACAAGGCAGCGCGAGGAGTTGTCCGAACAGATCAAAGCGCTAAAGGAATTAAAAGAGCTTGGCGCGATCTACGGGTTTGATATCTCTAAGCCGGCTGCAAATGTAAAGGAAGCAATTCAGTGGATGTATTTTGGCTATCTGGCAGCGATTAAGGAGCAGAACGGGGCGGCGATGTCTCTGGGGCGCACCTCCACATTTATAGATATCTATTCGGAGCGCGATCTGGCAAATGGTACATTTACGGAGGAAGAGATTCAGGAATTTGTGGATCATTTTGTTATGAAGCTCAGACTTGTAAAATTTGCCAGAACACCGGAATATAATGCGTTGTTTTCAGGCGATCCGACTTGGGTAACGGAATCGATCGGCGGCATGGGAATCGACGGACGATCTATGGTTACAAAGATGTCTTACCGGTATCTTCATACTCTTTCAAATCTTGGGACAGCACCGGAGCCGAACCTTACGGTTCTGTGGTCCGTGAGACTGCCGGAAAACTTTAAGCGGTTCTGTGCAAGAACCTCTATCATGTCTTCATCAATACAGTATGAGAATGACGATCTTATGCGTGTGACCCATGGAGATGACTATGCGATCGCGTGCTGCGTATCTTCTATGCGCGTCGGCAAGGAGATGCAGTTCTTTGGGGCAAGGGCGAACCTTGCGAAGTGTCTGCTCTATGCGATCAACGGCGGCGTAGATGAGATTTCAAAGAAGCAGGTGGGACCGAAGTACCGTCCGATCACTTCCGAGTATCTTGATTACGACGAAGTTATGGAGCGTTTTAACGACATGATGAAGTGGCTGGCGCAGGTGTATGTGAATACCCTCAATATTATCCACTATATGCATGATAAATACTGTTATGAGCGTATCCAGATGGCGCTTCATGACAAGAAGGTGACAAGGTGGTTTGCGACGGGGATTGCCGGACTCTCCGTAGTGGCTGATTCCCTTTCTGCGATTAAATATGCGAAAGTTAAGGCCGTCCGTGATGAGAATGGTATCGTAGTTGACTATGAGGTTGAGGGAGATTTTCCTAAATATGGCAATGACGATGACCGGGCTGACGATATCGCCTATGATGTAGTGCGTGAGTTTATGCATTATATTAAAGGAAACCACACTTACAGAGGCGGAATCCCGACCACGTCGATCCTTACCATTACATCAAATGTTGTATATGGCAAAAATACGGGATCCACACCTGACGGAAGAAAAGCCGGAGAAGCATTTGCGCCGGGAGCAAATCCGATGCATCACAGGGACAATAAAGGAGCTGTCGCCTCCTTAAGTTCTGTATCCAAGATGCCCTTTAAGGATGCGCAGGACGGAATTTCCAATACATTTTCCATTATTCCGGGAGCGCTTGGAAAAGAGGATACAGTGCTGTTTGATGAGATTAGTATTGATGATTTGAGCTTTTCCATGCAGCCGGACTGTGCGTGTGAAGAGCCGTTCATAGAAGATGACAGGGATGAGTAACAGCGCCGGCATATTTAAGCGAATGAAACGATGAGCAGATAATACCGATAGTATTCGGGCAGATTAGAAGGAGGATATACGTATGAATATCAGTGAAGCACAGGTTGACAATCTAGTACATTTGATTGATGGTTACGCAGAAAAGGGCGGACATCATCTGAATGTAAACGTATTTACAAAGGAAACTCTTTTGGATGCACAGGCGCATCCAGAGAAATATCCGCAGCTTACCGTCAGGGTATCGGGCTACGCGGTAAACTTTAACAAACTGACCAGAGAACAGCAGGATGAGGTTATCTCAAGAACCTTCCATGAAGGGATGTAGTATGGGGCGGATCCATTCAGTTGAGAGCTTCGGGACCGTGGATGGTCCCGGAGTTCGTTTTGTTATATTTTTTCAGGGGTGTCCTATGCGATGCCAGTATTGTCATAATCCAGATACATGGTCGATGTCTGGAGGGAGTGAAAAGACTGTGGAGGAACTCATGGAAATGTATGAGCGGAACCGGCCGTTTTATCGGGGCGGAGGGATAACTGCGACCGGAGGGGAACCTTTAATGCAGCTTTCCTTCCTTGTAGAATTATTTTCCGAGGCAAAGAGACGGCAGATCCATACCTGCCTTGATACATCAGGAATCGTGTATTGCGATAAGAGGAAAGAGGAATTTGAGCGGCTGTTTGCAGTGACAGACCTGGTGCTTTTGGATGTAAAGCATAGCGCAGAGGAAGGACATTTGAAACTGACATCTAAGAGCCAGAAGCCTGTTCTTGCATTCGCGAAGGCGCTTGAGGCAGCAGATATTCCGGTTATTGTCCGCCATGTGTGCGTGCCGGGAATCACGGACGGAGAAAAAGAGCTTAATGAGCTTGGGCGTCTGATCGGAAAGTGGCGGAATCTGAAAGGATTGGACGTACTTGCCTATCACACGATGGGCGTCTTAAAGTATAAAAATCTGGGGATATCTTATCCTCTTGAAGGAACCGCGGATCTGAGACCGGAGAAGGCGAAAGAGGCAAGGGCGAAGGTGCTTGAGGGAATCCGTGAAGTCAGGGGAAGGAATTAAGAGGCGGGGGTGCAGAATGCGGTATCTGAAGATAACCTGCGGTATATCATCAGCCGGGCGGGATATCTGGCAACATATGTGGAAGAAGAAAAGATGTAACAGGCATTAGAAATGGCTCTAATGCCTGTTGTTTTTATACTGTATTTTTGGTCTAAAGTATGATATGATACTCTGTACTACGTTAAAATTAGGGAGGGTGACAGATGTATACATTTGATGAGATCAAAAATGCAGATCCTGAGATCGCACAGGCGATCACAGATGAGATGGAGCGCCAGAATTCGCATATAGAGCTGATTGCTTCTGAGAACTGGGTGAGTAAAGCGGTCATGGCAGCGATGGGAAGCCCGCTGACGAACAAATATGCAGAAGGCTATCCGGGAAAGCGGTATTACGGCGGCTGCCAGTGCGTAGATGTAGTAGAGAATCTGGCGAGAGACAGGGCAAAGGAGCTTTTTGGGTGTGAGTATGCCAATGTGCAGCCTCATTCCGGCGCACAGGCGAATATGGCAGTGTTTTTTGCGATGCTTAGACCGGGTGACAAGATACTTGGCATGAATCTTGACCACGGCGGACATCTGACGCACGGTTCTCCGGTAAATATGTCAGGCTCCTATTTTGAGACGTCTTTTTATGGGGTAAATGATGAGGGTGTAATAGACTATGAGGCTGTTCGTGAGACGGTGCTTAAAGAGAAGCCAAAGCTTATTATCGCTGGGGCAAGTGCATATGCGAGGACGATTGATTTTAAGAAATTCCGGGAGATTGCAGATGAAGCGGGCGCATATCTTATGGTGGATATGGCACATATTGCAGGACTTGTGGCAGCGGGCCTTCATCCAAGTCCGATCCCATACGCAGATGTTGTGACGACAACAACCCACAAGACATTGAGAGGGCCGAGGGGCGGTATGATCTTATGCAGTCAGGAAGCAGCAGAAAAGTTCAACTTTAATAAAGCGGTATTTCCAGGTATTCAGGGAGGTCCGTTAGAGCATGTGATCGCAGGAAAGGCTGTATGCTTTAAGGAGGCGCTTGAACCGTCATTTAAAGAGTATCAGGAGCAGATCGTGAAGAATGCGCAGGCGATGTGCAAGGGTCTGATGTCACGAGGCATCAAGATCGTGTCTGGGGGGACAGATAATCATCTGATGCTTGTAGATCTCAGAGAGGAAGAGGTTACAGGAAAGACACTGGAGAAGCTTCTGGATGAGGCGCATATTACCTGCAATAAAAACACGGTTCCGAATGACCCGCGGTCCCCATTTGTTACAAGCGGCGTGCGCCTTGGGACTCCGGCAGTTACGACACGCGGCATGAAAGAAGAGGACATGGAGACCATTGCAGAGGCGATCGCGATGGTAATTAAGAGTGAGGACAACGTGGCAAAGGCAAGGGGATTAGTTAAAAGCCTGACAGATAAATATCCGTTAACCCTGTAAAATGGGCGGTTGGTGAGAGCGGCAAAAAATAATATAAAAAAATTCAAATTACATCTTTTCAAAAGTGATAATATGCTGTATTATAGAAAAGCGGCACACAATATATAGTGTGCTGGACAAAAATAGAAACAATATTTTGCGTATTATGTTTTCGGGGGTTATAAAGTGCGTATGGAAGTAAAGACGAATGTAATTAAGCGTAATGGAGAAGAGGTAAGCTTTGATCTTGATAAGATCGTTAATGCAATAAAGGCAGCGAACCGTGAAGTAGATAAGCTCCATCAGATGAATGAATATCAGGTGATGGCGATTGCGGATACGATTGCGGATAAAGTGCAGGAGATGCGCCGTGCGGTGCATGTGGAAGATATTCAGGATATGGTAGAGACTGGTATCATGGAGATGAGGGGTTATGAGGTAGCACAAAAGTATGTCCGCTACCGCTATAAACGTGAGCTTACACGTAAGTCTAATACAACAGATAACGGGATACTTGCGCTTATTGAACATTTGAATGAAGAGGTGAATCAGGAGAATTCCAATAAGAACCCCGTGATCAATTCTACGCAGAGAGATTATATGGCAGGGGGGG
>OFFJ01000490.1_pt1 | contig 33059 bp, 28 predicted proteins | sample 1521261 | NCBI WGS metagenome assembly OFFJ01 (sample SAMEA3504122, study PRJEB24116) | mouse gut metagenome | biome: mouse gut; feature: mouse-associated habitat; material: faeces | place: Denmark | collected 2011 | reverse complement strand
TGATTTCCGTAATCAGACACACTCAACCTTTGATAAGTTATATCGTATTGACAGATAGGATTATCCGGAAACAGCAGTCAGGGAGGCTCTTTTGAATCTTCTTGTGCACCGGGAATATTCATTCCGTGCAAGCACCTTCATCAGCCTTTATGCAGACAGACTTGAATTTACCTCTATTGGCGGTTTGGTAAACGGTGTGTCCTTAAAAGATATAACAATGGGCATTTCCGTCTGTCGGAACATCAAACTGGCAAATATATTTTACCGTCTGGAGTTGATAGAAGCCTATGGAACCGGAATTATAAAAATAATGGAAGCGTATGAGGGAACCGGGATGACACCGCAGATTGAAACATCTGATAATGCATTTAAGATTATTCTCCCTAACCTGAATGCAATGCCTGAACCTGCAAGACAAATGCAGGTAAATCCAGGGAAATACACGCCGGAAGAAAAGGTGATTGCCCTGACAAGGCAAAGGGGTTTTGTTACAAGAAAAGAAATAGAATTACTGCTTGGTATAGGTCAGTCATCATGCGGACGGCTGCTAAAGAAAATGATTGAAAACGGTCTGCTTATCCAGGAAGGAAAGGGCAAGAACATCCATTATTGCCTTTCTCAATAAAATAAATCATTTCTAAAAAAGGCGAGCACTTAAATGCCTTGGTTTTTCACGCTTAAAAACCAAAAGAATGAATATGGGATATCAAAAAAAGTACATGATTTTATCAGAAATCTACCCGTTTATGTGAAGCTGACTACAAAACCACATTTAATAGGTAAAAGTATTTATAACAAAATAAGCAATACATTGTCAGAGCGTGTAGAAAATAAGTCTGTGCGCTCTGTTTTTATGCGCAGGGGCGCATAAGGAAAATAGTTGCTGAAGCAACATGCGCCCCGCGCGGCGAGTAGAGGAGAAGAGCGTTCCCCTACTCGATTGCGAAGGGGCGCGTAAGGAAAATAGTTGCTGAAGCAACATGTGCCCCGCGCGGCGAGTAGAGGAGAAGAGCGTCCCCTACTCGATTGCGCAGGGGCGCGTAAGGAAATCAGCAGCGAAAGCTGCCCGCACCCCGTGCGGTGAGTAGTAGAGGAGATATCATCCTACCTGCTTTTGCGCAATGTGAAGCCGGATACCAGATGGTCCAGCACCACGGCCTGTTCGGAAAGTTCCTCACTGGTTGCGGCGCTTTCCTGGGCCGTTGCGGAATTGGACTGTACCACCTCGGAAATCTGGTTCACTGCCATGCTGACCTGGTCAATGGAACTGGTCTGCCGTTCCACCGCGCAGGCCATCACGTCCATCTGCTCCGCGGCCTGGCCTGCCAGCGCAACCACCTGGGATACGGAGGCAGTGACCTCACGGACGGATTCCCTGCCGGTGCTGACGGCCTCAATGGAGCGATGGATCAGCTCCATGGTTGCCTTGGTGGCTTCATCGGACTTGGACGCCAGTTCCCGCACTTCGTTTGCCACTACGGCGAATCCCTTGCCTGCGGCGCCGGCCCTGGCGGCCTCCACGGAAGCGTTGAGCGCCAGAATATTTGTCTGAAGGGCGATATCTTCAATGGTGTCTATAATATGTTTGATCTCGTTGGAGGTGGAAGTGATCAGCTCCATGGCCTTATTCAGGCCATCAATCTGTTTCCTGCTTTCCTTGAGCTGTTCCTGGGCGCTGTCCACGGCCTCTTTTGTCTGGGCGGACAGGAGGGCAGTTTTTTTCGCTTCCTGATCCATGTCGGACAGAGTGGAGGAGAGCTGCACTACGGCGCTGGCCTGCTCAGTGGAACCCTGGGAAAGTGCGGTACTGGAAGCGGCCACCTGGGCAGAGCTGCCGGATACGTGGGCAGTGGCTTCCGCTATGCCTCCCAGGGTCCGGTTCAGCTTGTCACCGATGATTTCCAGATTCTCCTGCAATGAACTAAAGTCGCCGGGGTAATGCCCCTTCACACTTTCCGAAGTCAGATTGCCGTCGGCAATATTGCCCAGGATGGTGCCGATTTCGTCCAGCATGACCCTGAAATTTTCTACCAGGTGAGTGGCGGAATCTGACAAAATGCGGGTCTCGTCCCGTGTGGCCACCTTTGGAAGCGGACTTTTCAAATCACCTTCGGAGAGGCTGTGGAGACGGTTTGCACATTTGACAATAGGACCTGTGATGGAACGGCACACGAATCCGGAGATCAGTATTACAATGACACAGAGAACCGCGCTGATGACAAGCTGGACATTGTTGCCCACATATGCATAATGCAGGAATTCATCCTCGCTTATGGTCACGCCCACACTCCAGCCATCCGTGCCGGGGATGGGAGCATAGCCCTGGATGTAATCGGAATTGTCCCCGGAATAGGTATACCTTCCGACGCCGCTTTCCCCTGCCACCATTTTTTCTCAATGGCGCCCAGCTGTTGTATGTATTGATCGTCGGGGGCAGAGGCCATATCCTGTATGAGGTTTTCCTGGCTGTAGACTTCCTCTGTTTCCAGGGCGGCGATGGTAGTGCCTTCCTTATCAAGAATGTAGGCATCACCATTTTCGCCAATCTGAATTTCATTTATGATGGACTGCAGCAGATTGGTATCACACTGGAAATATACGACACCTTCAACCTGGTTTCCGGCCCTCACGGGCGCGGATACCACCAGAAACATTTCATCGCCCTCTTTATAGGGGGTGGACATATAAGTGTTTCCTTCCAGGGCAGCCTGGAAAAAAGGTTCCCCGGAAACATCGGTATCATGGACCGGGTCATGGCCGTTTGCGTCAGTCATGCCTCCGAAACGCATATAATAAGCGTCCACTTTTGTCTGTATAAATTCCTGTTTCTGGTCAGGAGTCAGTTCCTGGGAAGAGAGGAGCGGGGAGGATGCAATCTCCGCCACTGTCAGGGTATAGGTGGATATCATGTTCTGGGCCGCCAGGGCTGCCAGTTTTGTGGTCTCGGTCAGGGTCTGTTCCAGCGCCGAGGTGGTGGAATCCCGCGAAATTACCGTGCTCATTGCCACATTGATGACGGAGACTCCCAGTGTCGCAAGGATGACCAGGATCATGATTTTTGTCTGTATCTTTTTCATTTTTCTCTGCCGCGGCGGGGGGCCGCAGCGGCTGCCTCCTTTTTGGTAATATTTTGCTCAATTTCTTATTTTACCTGTTATTGTCAGTGAATGCAATATCTTTTCACGGAATTAAATATCTTTTTCCGGAATTTTGAAAACCGGTGGCCGGAAAGGAGGAGTTATTTATAAATAAGAAGAAAAACAAACTTTTATAAAATGCATTAAAATGTAACATTTAAGAGAAAACTTGACATTTCTTTTAACATCTGCTATGATGTATTGTAACAAATTTAATAACTTTGTAATAACTTTATTAAGAAGTGGCATCTTTTTTGCAAAGGAATCGATTTGTTACATGGAGGGAAAGAAAATGACAAAGTGCAGGAAGCTGTTTACTACAGTGACAGGGCTTTTGTTATCACTGTCAATAGTTTTGCAGTCAGGCATTGCCGTCAGGGCCAATGAGGAGGACAGTCTGGAACAGTTGCGTGGAGGCGTGACAGCCATACTCAATCCCGGTATATCCGGTTCTGCCGACATAGTCAATGCCAAGGCAAGGGAACTGAATCTTGACCTTACGGCAGAAGAGGAGCAGGAGAAGGAAATCAGGCTGGTCATGGCCAATGTACAGAATGCCCTGAATGTGAGAAGCGAGGCCAATGAAGAGGCCGACAAGGTAGGAATGCTTTATAAGGACTGCGGCGGCACGATTCTTGAGAGGAAAGACGGCTGGACCAAACTGCAGTCCGGCAATATCATCGGCTGGGCTTCCGATGAGTTTCTGCTGTTTGACGAGGAAGCCCTGAACCTGGCCAATGAAGTCGGGAAAATGGTGGCAACCATCAGTACGGAAACGCTCCGGGTGAGAATGGAGCCGAATACGGAAGCGGGAATTTACGGTCTGCTTCCCAAGGGCGAGATCGTGGAGGTTCTGGGGCAGGACGATGAAGGCTGGGTCTGCGTGGACTACGAAGGCAGTGATGGCTATGTGTCCAAGGAATTTGTGGAGCTGGACTTTCTGATTGATGCCGGCGAGACCATGGATGAGATCAAAGCCCGCCAGGAAAAAGAGGAAGAGGCGAAACGGCATAAGAATTACGGCGAATATACAACGGATATAGATACCACAATGCTGCTGGCGGCACTGATTCAGTGTGAGGCAGGATCAGAGTGCTATGAAGGCCAGGTGGCTGTGGGGGCGGTGGTCATGAACCGCGTGAGAAGCGCCGCATATCCCAATTCCATTCACGGTGTTATTTATGCTTCGGGCCAGTTCACACCGGCTATGAACGGTAAGCTGAACAGCGTGCTTGAGTCGGGAAGGATTTCTTCAAGCTGTATCCAGGCGGCCCAGGAGGCACTGTCCGGTGTGTCCAATGTGGGTGACCTGACACACTTCCGCCGCAATAACGGACGCGAGGGCCTGGTGATTGGCAATCATGTGTTCTATTAAGATATTTCCTGGGCCGGGGACATGGGCGAAACACTTTGTGCCGGCGGGACTCTTCCGCAGGGCAGGATTTAGGAATTTCACGGTAAGATGTGTGAGATAGGATGGAGAGGAAACGGGTCTGGCAGGGATGTCAGGCCCGTTTTTATGCGCAGGGGCGCGTAAGGAAGATAGTTGCTGACGCAACATGCGCCCCGCGCGGCGGGTAGGGGAGAAGGGCATTCCCCTACTTGATTTTTTAGGGGGCGGCTGTCTCAGTACCCTTTACAGAAATATTGATTACACTGTCACTGGCAGTTGTATGAAATGGATTCCATGTAAAACTGCACATACAGGATATGTATTTATTTTCCTATATATATATCGAAATACACTATATATAGTGTATCGTAAGTATTTCCAGCAGTGGTTGTTTTTTTGATTTTCTACACTCACATCGTCAAAAAAACCTTTACAATGACCTGACTTTTGTGATATAAACATGACATGGCGGTATTATTTACATCGCCAAATCTGAAATAATGTCTTTGGCAATTCTGACCGGTCATCATATAAATTCGTGATACTCCAGCCAGCCAATTTTGTTCAGACAAGAATACCATGGTATGAATCGTAATGCTTTTTGAATTTTCGCCTGAAATCCATTGGACTGAAGTTTTGTCTTTAGGACTATGTGGATGTTAATGGTTTTCTTTTTGCGGAAACTGTTTACATAAATAAACAAAAAGGAGAAAAGATTGAAAATTGAAAATTTTCAATCCCAAGTTTGTGTCTGCGCGGCATCCACAAACTTGATATGCGCAAAAGGCCGCGCAGAAATGGGGGAAAACATGAAAGGAAAGAAAAAGAGGCTGATGGCAAAGGGGTATATGATATTCTTGTTTGCATTTACACTGGCGCTGACAGTCGCCATGGGCTGTTGCGGTATTGGCGCTGTCGCCGGAGGTGCTTATGAGGAGATGGAAGTGCATTTTCAGGTGTATGATGCAAGCACAAAGATAATTCACAGTCTTGGCACGAAAAGAATTGCTACAGAATGGGATGAGGAAAAAGACGGACGATATGGAATGCTTGTGATTCCCGAATTGTCAGAAGTGATTCCTTCCGAAGCAAAATATGGTGTTTTGCAGAAAGTGACTGGCAGCTGGTGCGGGCCCATCGGAGATGGCAGTCCCGGGGGAGCAGTACGGTTTCTGGCCGATAAAAAGAATGCAGAGGTGCTTTACTGGGTAAATTATTATGATCCGGACGGCACGGAAAGTAATGTAGGGGGAAGCAGTCCTGCCATGGAAATATCGGTGAAAAATGGTTCTGAAACGAAATGGGACAGTGATATCCTGTATCACTGTAATTGGCCAAACGGAAGAGATGTGACTTGCAGGGTAACATATCATATTTCTACCTATAAAACGGGAAGAGACATCAAGGTTCTGGGAGAATTGTTAGAATTTGAGAAATGCGGATTTGAGGTTCAAAGAGGGTATAGGAAGCAGAGTCTTTACTGGAGTGCACTCCCGGATGGCCCCGGTACAAAGTATTCGGGAAAGGTATATTTTCATGCTCGGTCTGATGCGGGAAAAACAACTCATATTTATGCGGTTTATAGCCCGATACCTTTGTCCGAAGATGATTTTTATCAAATTACTTATAAAGAGTCAGATGAGACGAAAGATTTTGGAGTGTCCTGTGCGCTTAAAGGAAATCCGGTGACTGCCGGTATTGTATACAAAGAAAACTACAAGCTCAATGGATGGAGCATGGCGCCAAATGATAACCATGTGGTTTATAAAGCAGGAGAAGCTTTTGTACCGGATGAAAATATGACATTGTATGCTGTGTGGAATTGGGCAGATGAAGAGCCTGAGGAGAGTGAATCGGAACCGGAGGAAGGCGAGTCGGAGCCGGAAGAAAGCGAGTCGGAACCTGAGGAGAGTGAGTCAGAACCGGAAGAAAGCGAGTCGGAACCTGAGGAGAGTGAGTCAGAACCGGAGGAGAGTGAATCGGAACCGGAGGAGAGTGAATCGGAACCTGAGGAAAGCGAATCAGAACCGGAGGAGAGTGAGTCAGAACCGGAGGAGAGTGAGTCAGAACCGGAGGAGAGTGAATCGGAGCCGGAGGAGAGTGAATCGGAACCGGAGGAGAGTGAGTCAGAACCGGAGGAAAGCGAGTCAAAACCGGAGGAGAGTGAGTCAGAACCGGAGGAGAGTGAGTCAGAACCGGAGGAAAGCGAGTCAGAACCTGGGGAGAGTGAGTCAGAGCCTGAGGAGAATGAATCGGAACCAGAGGAAAGCCAGCCGGAATCGGAGGAAAGTGAATCGGAACCGGAGGAAAGTGAATCGGAACCAGAGGAAAGCCAGCTGGAACCTGAGGAAAGCCAGCCGGAACCGGAGGAGAGTGAGTCAGAACCGGAAGAAAGCGAGTCGGAACCGGAAGAAAGTGAACCGGAGCCTGAGGAAAGCCAGCCGGAGCCGGAGGAGAGTGAGTCAGAACCAGAAGAAAGCCAGCCGGAACCGGAGCCTGAGGAAAGTGAACCGGAACCGGAGGAAAGTCAGCCGGAGCTAAAAGAATCAAGGGTAACGGAGCCGCAGGAATCCGGGCAAGAGCAAGTCAAACCGGAAGGGGAGGAGATCCGGACAGCGGATTCTCCCATAACAGGGGAAGACAACTCCATTCTTTATTTTCTATATATTATCTTTTTGCTTTGTGCAATCGTTTGTCATACAAAACATCTGAGCGAAATACAATCCTAAAAGAGATTAGACTCTGGCCGCGGAGGGCGGCAGGTGGGGATAAAACGTATCTGCCTGCCGCTGTAAGGCAAGGCGCCTGGGGGCATCGGACATGAAATTATAAATTGTGAAAGAAAGTCGAAAGAAATTCTTATTTTTGAAAAATAATATTGACATATGATATTATATGCCGTATAGTATAGCTATCAGCCAATATTATACGGCATATAATATTATAAACAAATATGGTATAGCCGGGTAAATTGCATAAATGTATGATAAAAACCCCGGATTTTTCATTTTGGCGGCGCGGCCGGCTGCACGGGGACAGAAAGGAAGAAGTTGGTGGAAAATCCTGGTATGATGAGTTTATGATCATCACGGGAAGAGGAAAAATAAGGAGCGGATCAGATGGTATTTAATACAGGAGCAGCACTTTTAGACGCCATAGTGCTGGCTGTTGTGTCCAAGGAACCGGATGGGACTTACGGATACAAGATTACCCAGACAGTCCGGCAGGTCATCGAATTATCGGAATCCACACTTTATCCAGTGCTGCGCAGATTGCAGAAGGATGATTGCCTGGAGGTCTACGACATGGAATGTGCGGGCAGGAACAGACGGTATTACAAGGTAACCAGCAGGGGCTGGGCACAGTTACAGCTGTACGAGAGCGAATGGCGGCGGTACGCGGATAAGGTAACAGGATTATTTGAGGGAAGGATATAGGTATGAACAGAGTAGATTTTATGAATCAGCTTGAAAGCCTGCTTCAGAACATTCCGTCTACAGAGCGGGAGGAGGCAATTCAATATTATAATGATTACTTTGATGACGCCGGAAAGGAAAATGAACAGGAAGTGATAGAAGCGCTGGGAAATCCTGCCAGGGTGGCTGAAAACATTAAGAGGGATTTGCCCGGCAGTGGGCTTGGCGAGGCGGTGCAGAAGGTGAAGGCTTCGGACCGGGTGCTCATGGAATATGGAAAAAATATGCAGGGCAATGCAGGTGGCCAGGAGGATCCCGGGCAAAACCAGAAAAAAGAGGAGGGTTCAGGGAAGGCGCCCGGGGGAGATTTCTCCGCTTCGGGAAAGAACAGTTCCGGGTACCAGAACACTGCAGGATCCGGGAGTACATTCGGCAGCGCCGGGGAGGGCTGGAACCCTTTTGAGGACCGGGGAATGCAGGATCATTACGGACAAGGCAAGTATGAACCGGAAAAGAAACCAAAAGAAGACGGGATGCCGGTATGGGCAATGGCCATACTGATCACGGTGCTGATATTTGCGTTTCCGGTAGTTGCGGGGCTTGTTCTGACAATTCTGGGAACCGTGTTTGGGCTGCTGCTGGCCTGGTTCGGACTGATACTCGGATTTGGCATTGCGACTGCGGGATGCCTGATTGTCATGATTGTGATGACGGTGGTTGGCTTTACATGCCTTGTTTCCAGTCCCTGGGCGGGAATGGCGGTGATTGGCGGCGGACTCATATGCGGGTGTGTGGGGATTTTGTTCCTGATGCTGACAGTGCTTATGGCAGGGGGTGTCACACCGGTTATCTGCAGAGGAGTTGCTTCCGTGTTCCGTATGTTGTTTGGCAGGAAAAGACGTACAAAAGCGGCATAACCAGGATGAAGGAGAGTGAATTATATGAAGAGATTTATGAAAGGCTGTGCCATAACGGCATTCGTATTTGCAGTTCTCGGGTTTGTGCTCGCATTTGTCGGGCGAAGGGTGGCCGGATCAAAAGAAATTGAAAGGGCTGTGAGTGATGCAACCGGGGGCTGGATTCGTGTGAACACCGAACCCTGGTGGAAACTGGGTGTTTATTCTGGTGTGAAGGAATTATTGGAACCGGAGGAAGAGGCTGGACATAGCGCATCGGCTGAATACTGGGAAGGATGGGAAGACAGGGAGGGAGAAATGGAGGATGACGGAGCTTACGACTCCGAGAATTTTGACAAAGAATACAGCATATTGTCCGGAAATGTGGAAAAGTATTGTCCGGGCACGGATATCCGCAAGCTGGATATACAAGTGGGATGCTGTCAGTTAATGACTCTGCCCTCTGAGGATGGAAAAATTTATCTGGAGGCGCATAATGCGCGCAAATTTCAGGGATATGTGGAAGATGGCACACTTTATATCAAATCTGCCCCGGGAGGTTCCGTGATAGACTGGGCAGATATCAGCGACAGGATCATTAACCTGTACTTGCCGGATGATTACCGGTTTGAGGAAGTGGACATGGAAGTGGGAGCCGGACAGCTGATGTTTACGGATTTGAGATCAGAAGAAATTTCCCTGGAAGTGGGAGCCGGACACATAGATATCTGCGGAATCCAGACTAAGAATCTGGACGTTTCCGTGGGAGCCGGATATATGAACCTGGATCAAATGGACGTGACGGAGATGGATGTGGAAGTTGGTCTGGGAGAGTTCACGGCATTCGGAAGAATAGGAAGGGAGGCCGATATCGAATGTTCCATGGGCAATGTGGAACTGGAACTGGAAGGGAACGAGAGAGACTATAATTATGACCTGGAGAATTCCATGGGTAATGTCAACCTGGGAAACGAGAACTTCAGCGGTCTTTCACAGGAGAGGTACATTGATAACGGCGCGGATAAAAATATCAATATCGAATGCTCCATGGGCAATATCACGGTATATTTCCAATGAGGGAATGGCTGGGATAAGAAATCAGACTTACAAAAGAAAAGCGCTCTTAAGGCTGGCATGTCAGTCTTAAGAGTGCTTTCTGTTTCTCCGGTTCGGCCTTTTCGCCGGGAGTATTTCTCAGTTCACTTCCACAAACAACCCGGCTTTCCGAAGGGCAGGCCGCAGGGCCAGATAAATGATGGAAGCAGCGATTACGGCGACCACGGCGTTGACGGAAGTGGTCAGGGCGCTGATTTTCACCAGTACTTTGGTAATATCCTGGGGTACACCGAACAAATATGTTTTGTAAAAATATCCCACCAGGGGATCGGCGACTACATTGAAACCCATACCACAGACGCAGGCGAGAATTGTGACACCCGTGACATATTTTGCGGAGTGATTGTGGCAGAGTTTGAAAATGCTGTGGGCCACCAGCCCCACAATGAGCCCGATACACAATTTCAGCAGGAAGGTTTTGGGTGCGCTGGTGACATAAGTGGTGGTAAGATCACCTATAGTCATGCCTATGGCTCCGGCCAGGCCGCCCCAGTAACCGCCCAGCAGAAGGGCGGCCAGCACGCAGAACACATTTCCAAAGTGGAAAGATGCTTTTTCCGTGCCTGCGGGAATGTCTATTTTGAAGAAAGCAAAACCGATATAACACAGCGCAGTAAGAAGGCCGGCCTGGGCCAGGCGCTTTATGTCGGTCTTATCCATTTTCCGCGTACCGATCAGCGCATTATAGATTCCTTTTGCCGTCAGCAGAATTGCGAAAAACACCAGAGTCAGACCATAGGAATATGGGCGCTCCAGACCCAGTTTTGTTTCGGTGAGAGAGTCTGCCCGGGCCGACAGCGCTTCGGGGTCTCCTTCCTGGGTACCTTCTTTTACCGCGCTGAGCAGGGCTTTTACTTCCGACAGTTCCGCGCCTGTGGCAACGGATTCCTGATAGCTGGTGTTGTAGGCATATACGGAAAAAATAATGCCGGCGATGAGAAGCGCGGCGCCAATGATCAGTAATCCATAACTTTTTTTGTTTTCCGGATGTTTGTTCTTAAGGTTTTTTTTGTCAGTCATAATCATAATCTCCCCAGATTTATTGATAAAATTCATTGCCGCCTGCCATTATTTCACAGAAGGCTTCATGGTGGTGCGTAAAGGCATTTTACGAAATCTTCCTTCTGTGGCACTATTAAGAAGTTTCCGTTTTGTCAGCGGGCCGGCTGATGAATAGTGTACTGGAAAAGTGGCATGACAAAAAGTGCCAAAACAGAACTTTTTTACCAGACCAGTTTTTATTCTATGGAATCAATGCAGCTTTTTTTCTGGCGCATGGAAGTGTGAACATAGAAATCCATGGTGGTGCGGGTGGAAGCATGACCCAGAATGGAAGATACGGTTTTGCAGTCAATGCCTTTTTCCAGGCATGCCGTGGCAAAACCATGTCTCATGGCATGAAAATTGCAATCCTGCATATGACAGTGCTTCAGGATGGTTTTGAATTTTTTCTGAACATTGCGGGGTTCGGTACAAGTTTCCTGACCTGTGAGCAGGTACCGGTTTTTGGCGGTTTTCATTTCTGCCAAAGGCGCTATCAGATACTGGGGGATGGGAATTTCCCTTGCGGAAGAGTGTGACTTTGGTGTCCGGATATACAGGATTGTCCTGGGCTGGCCCGGGGAGGTGTCGGGATTTGAAATGCGGGATATGGTTCTTTTAATCCGTATGGTATTTGTGGAAAAATCGATATCCTCCCATTTCAGGCCGCACAATTCCCCGATACGCATCCCTGTGCCGCGGCACAGAAGAATTCCCAGGGAAAAAACCGTGTTTTTTTCCAGAAGATAATCCTTCATACGATTGCTGTCCTGGACGGTGAGAACCTTTGATTCCGGACGGTGCCAGTTAATGGAGCAGCATCCCAGCAGTTCCCGGGGGACCAGTTCCGTCTGGACGCCGAACTTTATAATGGTTTTGAAGGTGATCAGGGCTGAGTGGACGGTGCTGCCGGCCAGCCCCCTTCCCCGGATATTTTCCACAAATGCAAGGATCGTGTTTTCGTCCAGTTCTGCCGGGCACATGGAGCCGAAAAAAGGAAGAATGTATTTCCTGACGCAGTAATGGTAACCGGACCAGGTGCTTCTCTTGATGGTGCCGTGGCGTTCGGCAAGCCAGTCCGCACATAGTTTCTCCATGGTGTTTCCGGGAATGTTATTTCCTGCGGCACAGGGGAACGGCTGGGAGGGGAGAGGACCCATCTCCTCCAGTACGGCTTTCGGGAATTGCTGCTCTTTAAGTTTTTTCTCTGTGTTTTTCATCTTTTGTAAAAATCCTCCTTGTGGAATAAAATTTGTACTTGGTATCATAAAAAATCTTGTTGGGAAAGGGAAGAGATGATTTTTTTGTCCGGATGTGATATACTTACGGCAGATTATGCAGAATGCAGCCCGGGCCGTCCCAAAGCGGAGGGCGTTAAAGGGGGATGTCCATGGGGGCGGTTTCGCTTTCATACCCGGCTGCCGGAGGTGTGACTGACTCAGGGCGCAGGAAAGAATGTTATCTTATGCAGGGGGAAACAGGATGAGAAGATTCATGAAAAAGACAATCATTGCCTTATTGGTATTATCTTTGGGGATTGTGGCGGTGCTTATGGCGTACCGGATCTGTGGTGCGGCGGGGGACAGGGATCTTTCCGGAGAGTGGACTGCGCAGCTGGATATGTCAGGACAGGCCGCGGCCATGGCGTATGGGTGGCTTAGGGATATAGAAGCGGTTTCCGTCTCCCTGGAGGAGGTGGAGGCGTGCATGCGAAATTTGAACATTCAGGTGGAAATGACAATGGATGAGACTGACCGTTCGGGGGGAACCTTCCGCTGCAGTGTTTTGCCGGAAAGTTATGATGCCTGCTATCAGGCAGCTTATGAAGCGTTTGCCGTGAGTTTCCGCGTTCTTGTGGCAGAGAGACTCCGTATGGCGGGGCACGGGGAAGGAACAGACGAAGAGGCGGTGGAAGCCTTGATAACCGAGACTTTCGGAATGTCTGCCGTTGCCTATCTGATGAGCTGCGGTCCGGCTCTGCTGCCGTCATTGGAAGAACTGCAGGCCCGGTATGACGGCAGCGGCACTTATGAAGCCGGGGACGGTATTCTGACCAGACGGTTTGATACGGAAGGGGCTGCCGGCACAGTGACGGAGCAGTATATCCGGGAGGGATCCGGCCTGATTCTGCTGGGGGAGACGGAGGATGCCGCTGCCGGCGGTTTTGCGGAACATTACCCCCTGGTCTTTATGATGAAACAGCCGGAAGAACCGGAAAATAACATAAAATGAGGAAAAGTATTCCGGGATTTGGGATGGGCCCGGTCAAAATCAGACGAAAAAATGCGGGAAGGGAGAACTCATGAAAGCAATTCTGCAGAAAATAAGTTTCCTGATACTATGTGCGCTTTTATTATGCGCCGTTTTGCCCGGCAGGGCGGCAGCGGGATTTGAGATTCCCGGAACCTGCCAGGTGCAGACGGAATCCGGAGTTTCATACACGGTAAAAACACTGGATCATGAATATGGCGGCAATACCTATCTTTCCCTGCGGGATCTGGCCGTGGTTCTCACAGATACGGAGAAGGCTTTTTCCCTGGAAATTACGAAAAATGCTGTCTTACTGAATCCGGGGGAGGTCTATACTGCCGTGGGAGGAGAAAACGATCTCTGGGAAGATGACGAAATGCCGAATGTCAATCTTCGGAGAAACGAACTGAAGCTGGGCGGAGAGCCGGTAAATTACTATACCATAATTATGATGCAGCCCTCCGGCTATTATGATTGCTTTATGATGGCCGCAGACCTGGCCATGATTCTGGATATGGAAATCAAGGTTCCCGCCGACGGATTCCTGGAGATTCATACGCAGAAGCCCTTTCGCATGACACCTGCCGAACTGGAGCAGGCAGGGTATTTTTGCGGGGTCAATGGTGTGGTGGTGGGAGATGCCACTACCGGAGAAATTTATTACCAATATCAGTCCGGTTTGCCCTGGCCAATCGCCAGTACCACCAAGCTGATGACTTGTCTGCTGACCATGGATGCCATGGCGGCGGGGCAGGTAAGCCCGGAGGATCTGGTCACTGTGTCCGAGGGGGCCCGGCTGCTTTCCGTCTCCTCCGACGGAGTCATACCGCTCACGGCGGGGGACCGGATTCCGGTGAAGGACCTTCTTTTGGGTGCCCTTCTTCCTTCCAGCAACGAGTGCGCCCTGTGTCTGGCGGAAGCGGTGGCGGGTTCCGAGGAAAACTTCGTGGGCATGATGAACAGGAAAGCAGCGGAGCTGGGGCTTTCCCAGGCGGTCTTTTTCAACAGCCACGGCCTGCCGGTTTACACACAGGGCCCGGTTCCGGCAAAGCTCCAGAACCGCATGAGCGCGCAGGACATGTTCCGGATGGTCTCTCATCTGCTGAACGTTTATCCCCGGGTTACGGAAATCACGTCCCTTAAGTCTGCCGATCTGGAGTCTCTTGGTCTGGAAGTGCGCAACAGCAATCCGCTTTTGTACAATCTGCCGGAAGTTACGGGATTAAAGACCGGAACCACCAATAAAGCGGGAGCCTGTCTGGTGACATCCCTCACGGCGGACGACGGAAACCTGGAACATGATCTGGTGGTTGTGGTTCTGGGCGCCGAGGATTCCGTGGAGAGAGCCCGGGTATCGGGACTGTTGGCCGGATATGCCCTGGATGCCTTTTGGGAAGGCAGAGGAGATATGGGGACCGGGACGGGGCTAAATTCCGGAGAGCTGCCGGTACATGCCGAGGCGGCAGTGGACTGGATTCTGAAGACGGCGGGGAAGTACTGAGATGGGGAAGCGGGCTTTTTTCGGAAGAAATCATCAATCCACACTTGACAAAATCCGGCCCATACCCTATAGTAGGCGTATAGATAAAATGCTGTGACAAAGAGGAGTACGTACCACCTGCTGCAAGAGAGGGCGGCCGTCCTGCGGGACGCTGAGAGGCTGCTTCAGGGAAGGAGTGCGGAAGGTAGCTTTCGAGCCGGGAACCTGAAGTATGTGCAGTAGGGTTTCACGGGTTATCCCCGTTATAGGATAGGACTTTTATGGAAGTCGCTTGAGGTGTGCGGGATGCGGATGCATTCTGCCATGAACAAAGGTGGTACCGCGTTGATGACGCCCTTTGCCGGAATATTCGGCGAAGGGCGTTTTTATGCGCAGGCCCGGGCAAAGGAAAATGCCGTAAGAGGTTGCCCGGGGCGCACGGCAAGCAGAGGAGAAGAGCGTTCCCCTGCCGGATTGCACAGCCCCGGCAAAGGAAATATGCTGCCGGCGGCACACAGACAGAGAGGAGAAAGTATGAGCAGAGAACTGGCAAAGACCTACGACCCCAAGGGGCTGGAGGACAGATTGTATGAGAAGTGGCTGGAGAAAAAATATTTTCATGCAGAGGTGGACCATGACAGAACACCGTTCACCATTGTGATTCCGCCCCCAAATATTACAGGGCAGCTGCACATGGGCCATGCCCTGGACGATACCATGCAGGATATTATTATCCGTTTTAAGCGGATGCAGGGATTTAACGCCCTGTGGCAGCCGGGCACGGATCACGCCTCCATTGCCACTGAGGTGAAGATCACGGAGACCCTGAAAACCCAGGGCATAGACAAGCATGAACTGGGACGGGAGAAGTTTCTGGAACGGGCCTGGGACTGGAAAAAAGAATACGGCGGGCGCATTATTTCCCAGCTGAAGAAGCTGGGTTCCTCCTGCGACTGGGACAGGGAAAGATTTACCATGGATGAGGGCTGCAACAGGGCCGTGACGGATGTGTTTGTGAAGATGCACCAGAAAGGCTATGTCTACAAGGGAGCCCGCATGATCAACTGGTGTCCGGTGTGCAATACATCCATTTCCGACGCGGAAGTGGAATATCAGGAGCAGGCGGGGCATCTGTGGCATATCAAATATCCGGTGATGAATGAGGACGGTACTCCCAGTACCACGGAGTTTCTCACCTTTGCCACCACCCGTCCGGAGACCATGCTGGGGGATACGGCTGTGGCCATTCACCCGGAGGATGAGCGGTACAGCCATCTCATCGGGAAAAGCGTGATGCTGCCCATTATGAACCGGGTCATTCCCATTGTCACTGATACTTATGTGGACCGGGAATTCGGAACCGGCGTGGTTAAGATCACGCCGGCCCATGACCCCAATGACTTTGAGGTGGGAAAACGCCATAACCTTCCCGTTGTGAATGTGATGAATGACGACGCAACCATAAACGAGAACGGCGGAAAATACTGCGGCATGGAGCGCTATGAGGCCAGAAAGGCCATTGTGGAGGAACTGGAGAAACTGGGCCTGCTGGTAAAAATAGAGGATTACTCACACAATGTAGGCACCCATGACCGATGCAAGACCACCGTGGAACCCCTGGTGAAGGAACAATGGTTTGTGAAAATGGATGAGCTGATCAAGCCCGCGGTGGAAGCCGTGAAAAAGGGTGAGATTGAGCTGGTACCCAGGCGCATGGAAAAAATATACTTTAACTGGACGGACAATATCCGGGACTGGTGCATCAGCCGCCAGCTATGGTGGGGACACAGGATTCCCGCTTACTACTGTGACGCCTGCGGGGAGACCGTGGTGGAAAAGGCCTGTCCGGAAGTCTGCCCCAAATGCGGCGGCACGCATTTTACCCAGGATCCCGATACCCTGGACACCTGGTTTTCGTCTGCCCTGTGGCCGTTTGAGACACTGGGCTGGCCGGAGCAGACCGAGGACCTGAAATATTTCTATCCCACGGATGTGCTGGTCACGGGCTATGACATTATTTTCTTCTGGGTTATCCGGATGATCTTTTCGGGCTATGAGCACATGGGCGAAAAACCGTTCAAAACAGTACTGTTCCACGGGCTGATCCGGGACAGCCAGGGAAGAAAGATGTCCAAGTCCCTGGGCAACGGCATTGATCCCCTGGAGATTATCGAAAAATACGGCGCAGATGCCCTGAGACTGACACTGATTACCGGAAACGCACCCGGAAACGACATGCGTTTCTACTATGAAAGAGTGGAAAACAGCCGGAATTTCGCCAATAAGGTGTGGAATGCCTCCCGTTTTATCCTGATGAACATGGAAGGCAAGAATGTGGAGGAACCTGCGGTTTCCCGGCTGGAGCCTGTGGATAAATGGATTCTGTCCAAACGCAACACCCTGGTGAAGGATGTGACCGACAATATGGAAAACTTTGAGCTGGGCATTGCCGTACAGAAAGTGTATGACTTTATCTGGGATGAATTCTGTGACTGGTATATTGAGATGGTGAAGCCCCGCCTGTATAATTCGGATGATGCCGAAAGCCAGAACGCGGCGCTGTGGACGCTGAAAACCGTGCTCATTGACGCCCTGAAACTGCTGCATCCTTACATGCCTTTCATTACGGAGGAAATTTTCTGCAGCCTCCAGGGCGAAGAGGAATCCATCGTGATCAGCAGCTGGCCGGGATATTCCGGGGAATGGAATTTTGAAAAAGAGGAGAAGGACATTGAGACCATCAAGGAAGCCGTCAGGGGCATCCGCAATGTCCGCAGTGAAATGAATGTGGCGCCGGGCCGCAAGACCAGTATTTTTGTGATCAGTGAAAAGAAAGAGATTCTGGATACTTTCACGGAAGGAAAGCTGTTCTTTGCCTCCCTGGCTTACGCCGGCGAGGTTACCATGATTCAGAAGGAAAACGGGAAACTTCCGGATGGCAAGGACGAGGGTGACATTGCCGGTGACGCGGTTTCCGTGGTAATTCCCGGAGCCACTCTGTACATTCCCTTTGCGGAGCTGGTGGATATCGCCCAGGAGATAGAGCGCCTGGAGAAAGAGCAGAAGAGGCTTACGGGCGAGCTGGCCCGGGTAAACGGCATGCTCTCCAACGAGAGATTTCTGTCCAAGGCCCCGGAGGCCAAGATTGCCCAGGAGCGGGAGAAACTTGCAAAATATACCCAGATGATGGAACAGGTGACACAGCGTCTGGAACAGCTGCGATGAAAGGCATCCGGGAAACCTGCCGACGCACGGGCAGGTACGGCGCCAGGCCATTTCAATGACCTGGCGCATGATTTACGGGAATAAAGCGAAAGGAATGGCAGAAGATATGGGTTGGAATGGAGAAAATGCAGCGGAGGGGCTCTGCAGTCTGGGAAACTGGGTGGTAAGGGTTGTGGGAAGCCTGATTTTTCTGATGCTTACATGGTATGCTTTCCGGTATACACAGTATATCTGGCCGGGAGCTTACCCGGAAACCCCGGAACTGAAAGCGGATTCACTGCCACTCAATCTTTTGTGCGCGGCTGCTGCGGCAGGCCTGCTGGCATTTCTGATGTTTTTGGAAAGACGCCTGGACAGAAAAATACAGCTTGTGATCTGCCGGGGATCCGGGGTGATAATGCTTTTGTGGATCCCCGCCGTAAGCGTCTGGTGGATTCACTCGTCGTCCCATGTGCCTGTGGGGGACCAGGCGTTTATCTACGGCGGGGCATCCTATTTTATGGATGATTTTTATGATTTCCTGAAGGTAGGAGGGTACTGTGACATGTACCCCTACCAGCTGGGACTAATCGCACTCTGTGAGCTTTTTTTCAGGATAGTGGGACCCTTTAACTATTATGCCTTTGAGATTCTGTGCATGCTTCTGGCGGTGGGAAGCGCCTGGTGCGGGTACGGGATTCTGGCAGAGATCAGGGGGGAGTCCATTGTCATGGCAGGGTACAACATTCTGATGATGGGCTGCCTTCCGCTGATGTTCTATACGCCATGGGTATACGGCGACATTCCCAGTATATTTTTTGCCCTGCTGGCTGCCTGGATGCTGCTGCGCTACGGCAGAAGGGGGAAGCTGCGGTATCTGGTAATTTTGGTTTTCGCTCTGGTTCTGGCCATGCTGGTGCGCAAAAATTCGGCGATTCTGCTGATGGCGGCAGGAATAGCCATATTTCTGTATGCCCTGCGCTGGAAGGATATCAAGATTCTGGTGGCATTTGGCCTGGCTGTGGTGCTGGCCGCTGCGTCCTACGGCGCCATATATAAAATGTATGAAGTCCGCTCCGGTTATGAACATTCGGAAGGGACGCCTTTTATTGTCTGGCTTGCCATGGGCTCCCAGGAAATCAACGGAACCTACGGATGGGACAATAATTACTACAAAGTCTACTATTATGAGTCGGGCTGTGACAAGGAAGCGACGGCGGAGGACGCGGGAAATATTTTCAGGGAACGCATGGAATATTTTGCGCGGAATCCGTCGTATGCAGTGTTTTTTTATAAACGCAAAATTATGTCCCAGTGGCAGCTGCCCACCTACCAGGCTCTGTATTTTAATGCGGAAAAGCCGGAAAAGGAAGGTGGCCCGGAGGAAGGTTCCCTGGCGGCAAAGCTCAATGACGCATATTATGAAAGATTTCTGGCGTTCTGTGACAGATGGCAGTCGGTGGTCTACCTGGGGATGCTGTGTTATTTCCTGCTGGCGGTGAAGAGGGACAGCAATATCCTGCAGCATATCCTGGCCATCACCATAATCGGGGGATTTCTGTACAGTGTCATTTCCGAGGCCAAGGCCAGATATATTTTTCCTTATTATGTGATGATGTTTCCCTTTGCGGTATACGGTTACCAGCAGGCGGTGAGCCTGGCGGGGGCGTTTATCCGCAAAAAACGAGGTGAAAACAATTGGAAATAAAAAAACGCCAGATCTCCACATACCGGGAGGCCTGCGAATACATCAATGACATACCGCGGTTCACATCCAAGAATACAATGGAAGACACAAGGGCTTTTCTGCACCGGCTGGGGGATCCGGACAGGAGTATGCGCATTCTGCATGTGGCAGGCACCAACGGGAAAGGGTCCGTGTGCGCTTATCTGCGCAGTATTCTGGAAGCTGCCGGGTACCGGACGGCGCTGTTTACCTCGCCCCACCTGGTGGACATCAGGGAGCGTTTTACGGCAGAGGGAGAGATGATTTCCCGGGAGGAATTTTTAAGGATTTTTCTTTATATTTATCATTTGCTGGACTGGGATGCCCTGGGGCAGGGGCGGGAGGATGCCTATCATCCCACCTATTTTGAATATCTTTTTCTGATTTCCATGGTATGGTTTGGGGACAAAAAGCCTGATTTCTGTATACTGGAAACTGGGGTGGGGGGAAGGCTTGATGCCACAAACACGGTTTTAAAAAAGGAAATAGCCGTTATTACACATATCGGCCTGGATCATGTGGAATATCTGGGCAACACGGTGGGGAAGATTGCCTTTGAAAAAGCGGGAATCATGCAAAAGGGTGCCCCGGTGGTTTACTGGGATACCTGCCCGGAAACCACGGCCGTATTTGAGGGGTGTGCGGGGAAACTTGGAATTTCCGCATATTCCGTGTCGGAAAATGACTATTCTTTTTCAAATTTTAAGAGAAAAACCATTGATTTTTGCGTAAGCACTGGGTATTATAAATGTATTACGCTTAAGCTGAATACCATTGCGGCATATCAGATGGAAAACTGTGCCCTGGCCATACGCGCCATCGAAGTGCTGGACCAGGGAAAGACCGTCACTGCGGAACATATCCGCAGGGGAGTGGAGAACTTTTTCTGGGCGGGACGCATGGAGGAACTGCTCCCGGAAGTGTATGTGGACGGCGCCCACAATATAGATGGCATCCGTGCCTTTCTGGAGACTGTTGCCCGGGATGGACATCAGGGGACCAGAACCCTGCTGTTTGGCGTGGCAAAGGATAAAGGATATGGGCGCATGGCAGAGAAGCTTGCGGAATCAGGTCTCTTTCAGAAGGCGGCAGCCACCCATGTGGAGGGCTGTCATGTTATGGATATGGGGAGACTGGCAGAGATTTTCGGGAGAAATTCCGGCTGCGCGCCGGAGGAATATGAGAGTGCCGCGGATGCTTTCCGCACCCTGATGAAAGAGCGGAAGGCAGGGGAGCGCATTTATGTTGTTGGAAGTCTGTATTTGGTTGGAGAAATAAAGGAGCTGCTTTGTTATGATAAATTTTGAGGAAGAACTGAAAAAATTTCACCCCAGTCTTGAGGTGGAAGATGCGGAGGATTCCATTTATCACCAGGACTTGACGGATATGGCCGATATGCTGATTAAAAAGCTTATGGGAACCGAACAGGGAAGCGCACAGAAACAGGAAGAGGAGTAACCATGTTTTGTTATCAATGTGGACGCCGTTTATCGAAGCATGACTTTTGCACGTCCTGCGGGGCAGATGTCCTGGAGTATAAGAAAATCATCCATGTCTCCAATATGTATTACAATGATGGACTGGAGAAAGCCGGAATCCGGGATCTGACCGGTGCAGCCGACAGCCTGCGCCAGAGTCTGAAATTTTATAAGGGCAATATCAAAGCCCGCAATCTTCTGGGGCTGGTTTATTTTGAAATGGGGGAGACCGTGACGGCTCTCCGGGAATGGGTCATCAGCAAGAATATGCGGCCCCAGAAAAATATTGCGGACGAATATATCGAAAAAATCCAGTCAAATTCCACCAGACTGGATTCTATCAACCAGACCATTAAGAAGTATAACAAGGCCCTGGCTCTCTGCAACCAGGACAGCAGGGACCTGGCGGTGATCCAGTTAAAAAAGGTCCTGTCCATGAATCCCCGCTTTCTGCGCGCCCATCAGCTGCTGGCGCTTTTGTACATGGACCGGCAGGACTGGGAGCGGGCAGAGCGGGAACTGCGAAGATGCATGGAGATCGACCGGAATAATATTCAGACCCTGCGTTATCTGCAGGAGGTGGAGCGGGTCATGATGCCGGAGGAGGGAGTTAAGACTCCCGCCAGGCGGAGGAAGGAAGAAGCGGTAAGATACCAGAGTGAAAACGAGATCATCATTCAGCCGCTGAATGTGAAGGAGCCCAAGAGCAGCGGCGTGCCGACTTTGCTGAACATTGCCATAGGCCTTGTGATCGGAATTGCGGCTTCCTATTTCCTGCTGGTCCGGTCTGCAGAATCCAGGGTCAGAAACGAAGAGCAGCAGGTGATTACCAAGATCAGCAGTGAATCGGATGCCAAGACGGCCCGCATTCAGGAACTGGAAAATCAGATCAGCGACCTGAATGAGGACACGGACAAAATCCGTGAGCAGCTGGAGGAATATGTGGGGGTGGACGGAACCCTGCAGATCACGGAGGAGCTTCTTCAGATTGCCGCAGTGTATGTGGAGACAAAGGAGAATGAAACCGTCGCCGCCGCTTTGCAGGGCCTGGCGGAAAGGGTGAATGTGGAGGAGATGACAGAAGGCTTCCAGAGCCTGTTCCGTTCGATGAACGCCGTTGTGGTGCCGGAGCTGGCAGCACACTATCTGGAGGAGGGGAACCGTTATTTCAATGCGGCAAATTATCCTTCGGCGGTGGAAGCCCTTGAGAAAGCGGTATTTTATGATGCGGCCAACGAGGAGGCGCTTTATCAGCTGGCCCAGTCTTACCGTATCACCGGGGACAAGGAAAAAGCCATCGCAGCCTATGACAAGGTGATAGAGCTGTTTCCGGATTCCTGGAGGGCGGAAAATTCCAAATCGTACAAGGAAGGTCTGAACTAGAATAGGAAAATGGCATAAAATACGAAAGAAAAGAACTTGCAGGGAATTGCAGGTTCTTTTTACTTGTCAAAAAAGGCATAATCAGCAGGAATATGAAGGGAAATGGAGGAATGATATGGAGGGAATGAGCAGGGAGGACTTCCGGGTGATTGACCGGTGCCTTATGATACGGCTGCCGGAAGAGATCGATCACCACGGGGCAGGGATGATCTGTGAAAACGCGGACAAGTTTCTGGTCAGGGAGGAGGTATGCAATGTGGTGTTCGATTTTGAGAAGACCAGATTTATGGATTCTTCTGGGATAGGCATCATCATGGGGCGCTATCGGAAGATAGCCTGTTTCGGGGGCCGTGTCTATGCCATTCATGTGGACAGGCAGATCAGGAGAATCTTTCAGTTGTCGGGGTTAAATAAAATTGTGGAGGTACTGGAATCATGAAAAATGAAATGGAGCTGATCTTTGACGCGGTCTCGGACAATGAGGCCTTTGCACGGGTGGCGGTGGCTGCGTTTATTGCCCATCTGGATCCCACAGTGGAGGAGATGGCGGATATTAAGACCGCCGTTTCGGAGGCGGTGACAAATTCCATTATTCACGGATACGAGAATCTGTACGGTTATAAAAGGGGGGCGTCTTCCGGGACGGCAGGAGAAAGCGGCAGCCCGGGAAAAGTGCGGGTACACTGTATTCTGGAAAAAGAAATCCTGCATGTGGAAGTCATCGACCAGGGCAGGGGCATCGAAAATGTGGAGCAGGCCATGGAGCCGCTTTTTACCACAAAACCGGAACTGGAGCGGTCCGGAATGGGTTTTGCGTTTATGGAGGCGTTCACGGACGAGCTGGAAGTGGAGAGCACACCCGGAAAGGGTACCACAGTCCGTATGGTGAAAAAGATCGGTACAGGCAGCTGGATTGACGCGTAGAATGCAATTTGGTCTTTGCGGGAAGAGAGGCAAAACTGGCCGAAGGTCTACATAAAATTTGAATTGTCGCGGGGTGGAGGATTGGCGGATGGAAGAAATGTCAGTACTGATTGCCAGGTCACAGGCGGGAGAAAGGAATGCGAGAGAGGTACTGATAGAGAATAATCTGGGGCTGGTACGCCATATTGTGAAAAGATTTGCCGGCAGGGGACATGACCTGGAAGATTTGTTCCAGATAGGTACGATAGGGCTGATGAAAGCCATAGATAAATTTGACCTGACGCTGGGGCTGAAGTTTTCCACTTATGCAGTGCCCATGATCACAGGGGAGATAAAGCGTTTCCTGCGGGACGACGGGCCGGTGAAGGTATCCAGGACCATCAAGGAAAACGGACTGAAGGTAAAGCTTGCCAGGCAGCGCCTCCAGATCAAAAGCGGACGGGAGCCCCTGGTGCAGGAGATTGCCCGGGAGACAGGGCTGTCCATGGAAGACGTGGTGCTTGCCATGGAGGCTTCCGTGGAGGTGGAATCCATTTATTCCGCCATATACCAGGATGATGGCGGGGAAGTGTATCTGGTGGACAAAGTAGTCCAGGGAGGCACGGGTTCCGTGGGCAGCAGCGCGGCGGGAGGCTGTACCGGGGAGGACCCGGAGAAGGAAAAGCTGCTGAACCATATGCTGCTGGGACAGCTTCTGGACAGCCTGGAGCCCAGGGACAGGGAACTGATCTGCATGAGGTATTTCCAGAACAAGACACAGATGGAGATTGCCGCCAGGCTGGGGATCAGCCAGGTACAGGTCAGCCGTATGGAAAAGAAGATACTTCACAGGCTCAGGGAGCTTGCCGCCGGATAGAATTGCCGGAATATGGCATCATTGCTTAACTTTTTATAAAATAGTAAAAATCTGCTTTCAATATCAGTAAAATTCGTTTACTATTAAAGCAGGGCTGCACACAGGGATGTCCGGCGGGAACCTTGTACAGGCAGACCGGGAATAGCAGGCGAAACATAAAAGAGTGCACAGGGATTCATTTACCGTGGATCGGAGGATCATATATGAAATTAGAAGCAGATGATATAAAGACGGAAGAGGAGCGGAAAGAGGAAACTCCGGTGAAGACAACCAGGATACCGGCAAGGAAGAAGCGCCGGGAGAAGAAAAAGAAGGCGCTGACCATGGCGGCATGTCTGGCGGGAATGGTGGCAGTCATGTTCCTGACGGTCACGGTGTGCGTGCGGATTGCGGAGAAACTCAAGGAAGACGCAGCTCCTGTCATTGGAGAAGGCAGCGTGCCGAATTATGTCAATATCGATGAAATGGGAAATGTGGTGGATGGGGAGGGAAAGATCGTAGGTGTCCTTTCCGATTCCGTGGTCTATTCCCAGGAGCAGCTGGAGGAACAGGTGGCCGATGCCAGGCAGCAGGCGGCCCGGGAGGTGCTGGAGGAAATCCGGACAGAGTTGAACGGGGGAGACACAATCCTGCAGACCCTGAGGCCGCTGTATCCGGATGACCTGATTGTGTACAGCGGCGGGCAGTATCATTTTGTGCCCATCAACCGCAGTCTGAAGATGCATCAGCGGGACGCCGGAAACCTGAATATTCTGGATACCGGCGAGTACCAGTATCTGCAGGATGGAAACGTGGTCTCCCATAAGGGAATTGATGTGTCCAGGCATCAGGGTGAGATTGACTGGAACCTGGTGGCTCAGGACGGAGTGGAATTTGCCTTTATCCGGGTGGGCTACAGAGGCTACGGCACCGGAAAACTGGTGGAAGACGAGTATTTCGAGGACAATATCAAGGGCGCAGCCACGGCGGGCATCAAGGTGGGCGTCTATTTCTACAGCCAGGCCATCAACGAGGAGGAAGTCAGGGAGGAGGCTGATTTTGTGCTGGAAAAAATCGCTCCCTATCAGATCGACTGTCCTGTGGTCTTTGACGTGGAGAGGGTGTCGGATTCGGATGGGCGGATGAATGCCCTTACGGTGGAGGAACGCACTTTGCTGACAGAGATTTTCTGTCAGGTTATCGAAAATGCGGGATACCGTCCCATGATATACCATAATACGGAAATGGGTGTCATGATGCTGGAGATTGGAAACCTGGAAAATTATGATAAATGGTTTGCGGCCTATAGTGATGTGTTTTACTATCCCTATGACCATAAGATATGGCAGTATTCCCAGAAAGGCAGCGTCCAGGGAATTCAGGGCGATGTGGACCTGAATATCAGCTTTGAGCCGCTCTGGGAGTAGGTGAAAAGAAAGCAGCATCCCTGCAGGGCGGAGCACAATGGAAAAAACCGGCCGCAGATACGACGGAAAGGAGAAACAATGAGTGAGGAAAAGAGACCGCTATACTATGCGAAGGCATCCGTGGAGACCATGATGCGGAAATTTAAGGCAGAGGATTTGCCGCCGGAAGGGCATTTCCATTATCACCAGGGCGTATTCCTGTCAGGGGTCTACAAGACTTATGAGGCGTGCAGGGACGGAAGGTATTTTCAGTATGTAAAGGACTGGGTGGATTCCTGCATCGGCGAGGACGGCGTCATAAGGGAATGCGACAAGACCCAGCTGGACGATATGCAGCCGGGAATCCTGCTGTACCCGCTTCTGGACAGGACGGGGGATGGGCGCTACCGGAAAGCCCTGGATTTTATCCTGTCGGTTATCCGGGATTTTCCCAAAAACCAGGCGGGCGGATTCTGGCATAAATACCGTTATCCGGATCAGATGTGGCTGGACGGACTTTACATGGCAGGACCGGTTGTGGCAGAATACGGCAGCCGTTTCCAGGTGCCGGAGGATATAGACCTAGTGGCGGAACAAGCGCTTCTCATGGAGGAAAAGACAAAGGATTCCGGGACGGGACTTTTATACCATGCGTGGGACTGTTCCCGGAAAGTGGCCTGGGCCAATCAGGAGACCGGGCTGGCGCCGGAATTCTGGGGCAGAAGCATTGGCTGGGTTCCGGTTGCGGTGCTGGACGACTTGGATTTTATCCCCGAGACACATCCAAAGTACGGGGAACTTTGCAGAATGGTGCGGGAACTGCTGATGGCAGTGTGCAGGTACCAGTCGCCGGAGGGCAGATGGTATCAGGTGGTGGACAAGCCGGAGGGAGAGGGCAACTGGCTGGAGACATCATGTTCCTGCCTCTTTGTGGCGGCGCTGTGCAAGGCGGTCCGGGAGGGGATCCTGCCGGAGGAGTACCTGAATTATGCAAAAAAAGGATATGAAGGTGTCATTCATTCCCTGGACTGGGAAGGGGATGACCTGCTGGTGGGCGGTGTGTGCATCGGCACGGGAGTGGGGGATTACAACCACTACATCAACAGACCCACATCTGTCAACGACCTCCACGGGGTGGGCGCTTTTCTGATCATGTGCACGGAGTGCGAGAAAGTATTCTGACAGCCGGACCCGGAGCGTGGCTGATAATTGCGTTCTGGAGGCTGAAAAATAGTGCTATCGCGCAGCGATTTCAACAAGTCCGGCTAAGAAAAGTCAAGAGCGATTGAAAAATAATTAGTGCCGAAGAGGCTTTACCCTTTAGTGCTATCGCGCAGCGATTTAAAATAGGAGGATAAAAATGATCGTAAAAAAATACATTCAGGATTTTGAGAAACTGGGTTTTGGGATGTTTGTCCATTTCGGGCTGTACAGCATCCTGGGAAAGGGCGAATGGGCCAAGTTCAGCCTGGGGGTGCCTGACGAGGAATATGCCGCGCTGCCTGGACTTTTCCAGCCCAGGCGGGAATGGGCGGCAGAACTGGCAGCGGCGGCAAAGGGGGCCGGCTGCAAATATATTACGCTGACCACCAGGCATCATGATGGTTTTTCCTTGTTTGACACATGCGGACTGTGTGATTATGATGCGCCTCATGCGGCCTGCGGACGCGATCTGGTAAGGGAATTTGTGGATGCGTGCAGGGAGCAGGATATCATTCCTTTCTTTTACCATACACTGCTGGACTGGCATGAACCCTTATACCGCACGGATTTTCCGGCATATTTAAAATATCTTCGGGCAAGTGTGGAGATTTTATGTAAAAATTACGGAAAGATCGGGGGAATCTGGTTTGACGGAATGTGGGACAAGCCGGAGGCAGACTGGGAGGAAGACGCGCTGTACGGCATGATCCGCAGTTACCAGCCGGAGGCCATGATCATCAATAACACCGGGCTGTCTGCCCGGGGTGAGCTGGGACATTTGGAACTGGACAGTGTGACCTTTGAGCGGGGTAAACCCCAGCCTCTGAACTTCGAGGGAGTGCCCAAATATGTGGCCAGTGAAATGTGCGAGATATTTGCGGATCACTGGGGATATGCCAAAGAAGATCTGGCCTACCGCTCCCCCGCGGAGATAATTTGTGAGCTGGCGGAGTGCCGGAAATACGGTTCCAATATGCTTCTGAATGTGGGCCCCATGGGGGACGGAACCCTGCGCCGTATGGATGCCGCCATGCTGGAACTGGTGGGAGAATGGGTGGGCAGGTATGAGGAAGCCATACGTGTGCCGCGCCCTGCCCATATCGAGATTACCAACAAAGAAGAAGATTTTCTGCTGCAGGATGGAGACCAGTATTATCTCTTCTGTTTCCGGCTTCCCATGCGGGCAGATGCCAATGTGGCACAGAATGAGGAGGCGGACTTTTCGGATGTTTTTGAACTGCCAAAGCAGATCAAGTCCATTTTCTGGATGGACAATGGGGAGGCAGTGGATTTTACCCAGGAAAAAAACCAGGTGACCGTACATACAGTGCCCTATCGCTATGGGAGAAACCTGGTGGTACGGGTGGCGAAGATAAGCTGTTAAATAAATAGTCAGGTGCGTTTTCAGGGGACATGGAAGATAGTCTGTGTCCCCTGATTTTTGCGCGCAGCCCCGTGCACAAAGTTCGACTCCTGGCACCTGGAATTATGCCTCTGAAGCGGCACACGGCGCGCCGCGGAAGATGAATCTTCCCTGCGCGATTGTGCGCAGCCGAATATGCTGTCCGGTGCATGGCCGGTGAAAAAAGGCGCCGGACGGCTTATGCGTAAAAATGCCGGGATTAAATTTCAGACAGGATCTGTGGCAGAGGCCGGGGCCATGCGGAATAAAAAACAGGTTTTCCGGTTATAATGATGGGGATGTCTTCCGGGAAGCCAAAACCGCGTCTGAATGTCATTCTGCTGGCCGGATCGTAAAAAAAGATATAAATATGGGATAATATACTTTACATATATGGGTAATACATGCTATAATACGTGGTATTGAAAACTATATTAAATAGAAATAAAAACGTACATGTGTTACGGCAGAATGGAGAGTATATCATGGGCTACAAAATTATTTTGGACAGCTGCGGTGAACTTCCGGAGAATCTTCTTGGGGACAGGAGGTTTGAAAGGGTACCATTAAGCCTGGAGGTGGGTGACTACAAGATACTGGACGATGACAGTTTTGATCAGGCGGAATTTTTGCGAAAGGTGGCAGAATATCCCAAATGCCCCAAGTCTGCCTGCCCGTCCCCGGAACGGTTTGTGGAAAGCTATCAGGATCCGGAGGCTGAGCATGTCTATGTGGTAACCCTTTCGTCTCCCTTAAGCGGCACTTACAACAGTGCGGAGCTGGGAAAAAAGCTCTTTCTGGAAAAATACGGCAGCAAACAGATTCATGTGGTGGATTCCCATTCGGCCAGCGGAGGGGAGACACAGATTGCCCTGAAGCTTATGGAACTGGAAGAAGAAGGACTTCCCTTTGAGGAAATCGTAAAAAGGATAGAAAGTTACCGGGACAGCATTCATACCTATTTTGTACTGGATAACCTGGAGACACTGCGCAAGAACGGACGTATGTCCGGGGTAAAGGCATTTGTGGCTTCGGCCCTGAATATTAAGCCGGTCATGGGAGCGGACAGCGGTGAAATCATTCTCCGCAGCCAGACCGTGGGTCTGAAGAAGGCCCTGAGCCGGATGTCGGAGCTGGCGGCTTCCGAGGTGGAAAATCCCGGGGAGAGACGGCTGATCATCACACACTGCAACGCGCCGGAGCGGGCAGAGCAGGTGAAAAAGCAGATCATGGCGAAAGCGCCCTTCCGGGAATGCATTGTCATGGATACCCGGGGAGTCAGCAGCCTCTATGCCAATGACGGCGGGGTGATCGTGACTACCTGATGTTGGATAGTGCGGAGGGGTGACAAACAAATACAAAGAAATAAGGGACTTACCCGACACATACAAACTGACAGGGCAGGACGAAATATCTAAGACCTATTCCTTTCCGAAATCATATGTCAGCTATCGCAAGCCAAGGGCGGTCAGCACAGAGCAGAGGGAACGGGCAAGGCAAATGATGATTAAAAGAAACAAGATAACAGTATGAACATTGATTATATTTGTGATATGATAAAGCCACAAACACTTTGTTTATTACAAATCTCATACAGAAAAAAGTTTAAGGGGAGAGGCATTTGTGCCACTTCCCTATATTGTTACTATATCATAAAAATAGGCAAAATTCAAGACTTGTATCGTTTGCAGGTTGGAGGTATACTACATATTTCAAAGGAGGTATGTGTATGGGTGAACAAAATTGGTTGGAGCTATTGAACAATCAAACGTGGCTTAAACAAGTACAAGCAACAAACCAGTATACGGAAAAATTTGGACTGGCATTGTCAGAAAAGGACACGGAACTTTTGCTTGCAGAAAAGAATAATACATTGAAAACCGAACGCAGGGTTGAATTTGGACAAAGCATTTTGCCGCAAATAATTTATGCGTTTTGTGATTCTTCCTTTATAGCACAGAGTAATTATGTTGATACGTTGATACGGTTGCAGGAAATATTTTATCTCTACAAAAATGAAATGCAGGACGAAATTACAGACGATGAACTTATTCATTTTATGAAAGAACAATTTGAAACGGTGTGCTATGGAGATTTAGACTATCTTGAGGGATCTTGTTTAGATATTTTTGCACAGGCAGTCAGAGCAGGTTATAGAGGATATCAAAAGACACAAGGTTTTGGAGAGTTTGAGAAATTTGATATAGTGCAAAGGTGGGATAAAGAACTGTATTTAGAAACTTTAAGAGAACTTTGTTGGAGGTAGATATTATGGATTATCAGATGGAAGAACTGCTCCCTATTGTTTCTGAACTGGCACAAAAATATGCTGGTTACGAAAGTACGTCTATTACTTATGAAAAAGCGCAGTTACTTATGGAAGCTGTTCTATTTTGTTTAAATGAATATAACAGTTCGGCTACAGACAGCCTTGTGCAAAGGGATATTTCCGTAAAAGAACAATACAGTATAGGTGCAAAACTTTTATTCGAAAAAGTGGAGAATATCAGAAAAATTTTTAATGAGATTTCCTTTCAATTTGAGGACTTTGGTGTTAAGTGCCTTTATGATACAGTACAGAAAGGTATCCCGCAATTTTTGAAATGGTATGATATAAAATTTTGTCCGCAAAATACGATTTTGACTTTGGATTATCCATTGCTTATAGATTGCAGTTTTTTGACAGGTGCGGACGCAGTTTATAAATATATCCGAGCAATTCAGACGGAACAAATATTTTTAAGAAAGTTTGACAAGAATTATGTCATGTTGGTTTTAGAAAAATACAATTCTGAATATAGCGATATGATAGAAAACATATGCAGTATTGTATTGACAGACATCATCGGCCATATTGCAATCAAAAAGCCACTTAATGACATTGATTTTCTTTATGAGGAATATCTTCAATTATCAAAAATATTTGCAGGCAAATCAATTTCCGATATAGAGAATGTTGTAAAAGATTTGATTAAAAAGATAGTGAGCCGATTTTATGAAAATGATATGGATATGCTTGAATATCTATGTTATGAAACGAATAATATAGCAGTACGGATTTACACAGCAAATCAGCATGAACAATTAAGCAAAATTTTTGTATCATAACTAAAGAGATTACCAAGAAGATGTTTGGCATTTTTTACAATGTCAATGCAAGGTATATAAAAAATAAATATTGTTTACCTTTGGGTAGCGGTTTTCTTAACAGACAATCAGCTGTCTTTTTTATTTTTAGAAACTATCAACATGTCACAGAAAGAATGAGGTATCAGAAATGATTGAGAACAAGAATGAAGCAGGCAAAAATTTTGAAAAAGCATTGCAGGCACTGGAATAGGCGAAACAGCATGTATCCAACGAAAAGAAAAAACAGAACGAGAATAAACGGAAAGCCGAGGTAACGTATTCACCTTGTTTACAAGGTGTGCACAGATGGGGCTGTCGCACTAAATGATTAGCGCGCAGCTCCTTTTCTATAAAAAATAGCTGCCGGACCTCGAAAGAATGCAGCAGCTGGTGTAAAATTAATGTATGACCAAACACATTAACTACAAAGAATTATAGTCTAAATAAGAGAGGATAACAATTAAAACTTCCGCTAAATATTGAAACAATCATTCCGGAAGATGATTCTGTGCGGTTACTAAGTCAGTTTGTGGAGGCAATGGATCTGACCGACTTATATTCTGCTTATGAAAGAATAAATTCCGTATCCCCAAGAACACTTCTGAAGATTGTACTTTACTCTTACATGAATGGGGATTATTCAACGACTTACTATCCATTACAAGTTCATAGGGGCATTGGAAACCCTTGAATAATGGATATTTTCTAAGTCACCTATTCCAACTATCCAACAGACGGCGGCAAGATGGCTCCAGGCGGTGTCCGTCATTCCAACTTTCTGCCCGATGGGGAGGGTGACGCTCTCCCCTTTTACGATTGCGTCCGCTTCTGTCTGTGGTATCTGCGCCAGTATGTAGGTATGGTCGGGAAGCTCCAAAAGGTAATAAGGATTGTAGTTCCCCTCCAATATCCAGATCGAATGACCGTTATATTATTCCATATCCCATTTCTTCGGCTATATATGACCAATAAGTGTTTTCATCATGACAAGCGTTTCCGTCTATTTGCATTAGCAATTCTCTAAAATGTTTTTCACGCTCTTTTAACTCTTTTTCTGTTGGATTGTCTGGGAATGGGATTTTACTATACCGATGATACATCTCTATTTCCATCAAAAAAGCTTCAATGTTTTTGGAAATATAGATTGTACTTTTGTCGGAGGTATTTAAAAGAAATACTTGTTTATCAGAAGATAAACCAACAAAATTTTCTACATCATCTTTTCCTATGATTTCATAGTTTTGTCCATTAAACATTATTTGAAAAAAATCTTTCGCTTGAAAAAAAGAATAATCATAAATTCATTTGGTAAAGAAATGTTGTCCTTCAAACTGTTCCCACCCCTACAATGTGTTTTCCTATTTCCGTCAACTTCCGATTTACCGCTTTGCACTTATCATTCTACCACAATTCCGAGAGCGTGGAAATAGGGAGTTTTCCGGGCGGATTTCCTACCTTTCAGACATACGGGACGGGCGGTTATTTAGGTGTAGACTTAGGTTAGTTCATCGATGAACAGCACCTTGAAAACAGAATGACCGTCCGAAAAGGAATACCCCGGCCGGGGAAGCAGCGCAAGACAAGTGTCCAGAAGTTGCGGGGAGCGTGCCAACGCCGGAACACGCCGCAGGAATGGGGCA
>OFFJ01000487.1_pt1 | contig 33080 bp, 24 predicted proteins | sample 1521261 | NCBI WGS metagenome assembly OFFJ01 (sample SAMEA3504122, study PRJEB24116) | mouse gut metagenome | biome: mouse gut; feature: mouse-associated habitat; material: faeces | place: Denmark | collected 2011 | reverse complement strand
TCAGAGTCCAGCTCAGGCCGTTTGACGGGTCATCCAGGGTCATGGAGACGTCGGACTGCGGAGATGGAAGGTCAGAGGGGACCATAAAACACTCGTTCCAGCTGCCGCCGCACAGGGCCAGCGCCTGCCGGGAGGGGAGAAAGTCCCATTTTCCCTCCTCCCAGCCATCCGGGAAGAGGTTCGTCAAGGCCTGCATGTCCAGGCCATCCACCCGAAACGCCTGCCCTTGGTTGTCCACCCAGAGATCGCCGAAACAGGCCGCGTCCAACTCCCTGCCGTCGTTCCACAGGTCCATCACATAGAGACCGTAAACGGGCCAGGGGTCCTCCGGGATGGTCCAGTCATCCACAGGCTGGACTGAGGCCTGGGCCAGGGCCTTGTTCAGGGACTGGAGCTCCTTTTTCGTATAGAGGTACTTTTGGGAGTACTGTTCCTCCTCACAGATGGACAGCATAACTGTTTTGTCCTCTGGCAGCTTGGGGAGACGGCCCTGCGGCGCATGGCCGCAGCCGGCCAGGAGGGACAGAACCATCATCATGGCCAGAATCAGGCTGAGGGAAATCTTCTTCATGTTCAAATCGTTCCTTTCATACACAAATTTGCCAGAAGGTATAGGGGGCTTCCTTTCCCCTGTCATTTTCCATTTTAGCTTGTTCCCCAGGGGGTTGGAAAGTTCAATTTTGTGGATATTGCCCGGAATCCAATTTTTGAACCTGTCGTTTTTTCCCTTTTTGACCTCTCCCCTTCTTAGTTGACAGACCCTACGGATGCCTATATAATAAGGTAATCAAAGGGGAAGGGGGGTAAACGTCTATGAAAAGCGGCCGCTCTGCCCCCACTGCCAGCATCTCCCGCATCCACCGGCGGATGATTCAGGTGGGCGGGTGCATCCTTCTGCTCCTCTCCTTCCTCGCCGCCTTTCTTTTCCTCTTCTTCCAGTTCCGCACCGCCTCCCTCCAAAGTATCGCCGCCGCCAACGAGAGCTTCGGCAACTATGTGGACTCGGTGCTGGCCCTTTCCAACGATAACATCCGCACCTCCGCTATGCAGATGTTCTACACCTCCTCCATCCGCACCCTGCGCACCAGCGGCAATCTCTCCTGGTCGGAACGGACCATCGGCCACCGGGACCTGGGGAACTTTGCCAGCAGCAGCAACTTTATTGACCACGTTATGGTCTATAATGAAAGCCTGGATATCGTCTTCACCTCGGAGAGCAGCTACGGCTCCGCCCCCGCCGCCCAGTTTCACGACCAGGAGGCGGTGGAGATTCTCCTCCATCCGGAACATCATCCCTATCTCACCCCTTTTAAGCGTGTCTCCGGCTCCAAGACCTGGTATTCCTTCGTCTTTTCGGAGCAGGGGAGCCGGGGCCGCAGCGCCATGCTGCTGGACATTAACGGCGATTGGTACGAAAGCCAGCTTCTGGGCACCCTTTCCCAGGACCGGCACCTTATTGTGGATGCAAACGGCCAGGCGATTATCCCCGCTGAAGGGGCAGATTCTCTGCCCCTTCCAGACTGGAAATATTTCCAGTCCGCTTTTCTGGAGGATCCCAAAAGCGGCTACGTCCTGCCGGACCGCTCCCCTTTTCTCACCTCCTGCTGGGTGTACCACCAGCTGGAGCATACCGGCTGGTACTACCTGGAGGCTTTCCAGCTGGAGGTCACCGCCCCTGGCCTGGTCCATGTCCAGACGGTGGTCTTTATCCTCTTTGCCCTTCTCAGCGTGGTGCTTTTGGTTCTTTTCGCCTACCTCTTTGTCTATATCCTCCCCACCTTCTTCCACATCTCCCAGGCCCTTACTACAGTGGCGCTGGATGGCCGGGATTCCACCGAGAAGTTTGACGAGCTTCTTTCCAGCCACAAGACCCTGGAAACTAGCCGCCGCCTTCAGGAGCTCCAGGCCGGAATCTTTCCGGAGGGCCTTCAGCCCCCTATTGTAATGGTGGCCTGTGCCCCGGATGCCCCCAAAAAGCTTTCCGACCTGCTGCTGGCTCACCCCGGCGCCATTGTGGCCCATTCCGAGCTGGGACTCACCTTTGTGTTGCCCGCCTGCACCAACAAGGGGCGCAACAACCTTCTTCCCGCCATCCGGGGTTCCGCCGGAGGCGGGCCGGTGTATGTCAGCCTCCCCTGCTACTCCGGCCAACAGCTTTTGGAGGCCTTCTCCGCCCTGGAGGAGCTGGCGCAGCTGGCCTTTGTCTATCCCACCCAGTGGGTCTTCTGCCAGGAGATGTTGGCGGATTGCACCCAACCCAGCGGATTCCAGCCGGAGGTGGTATCCGCCCTGGAGGCCGCCCTCAAAAAGGGGCAGCTTCAGGCGGCCCGCGCCCAGTGGCTCCTTCTTCTTAGCAGCATCTCCCAGGACCGCTACAAGGATTTCTCCTTCGCCATCCACTACGTGGACAAAATGCTCACCCGCCTCTATCTCAAGTACGAGCTGCCAGCGGCTCCCCCTGTTGACGACAGCCTCACCAGTCTGGATGCCCTCCAGGAGGCCATTGATTCCCGCCTCACCGCCATCACCGAGGCGGTGGCGGCCTCCCAGCAGCGCCAGGCGGACTCCCTTTGCTCCGCCGTGTGGGAGAAAATCTATCAGCTGTACCGCGACGCCGACTGTTGCAGCCAGATGATTGCAGAGCAGCTGGAGATGAGCCAAAGCTACCTAAACCGCCAGTTCCGCACCGCCACCGGCATGTCCATCAACGACGCCGTCCAGCACGTCCGCATCGACAAGGCCTGTAAGCTCCTGCGGGATACCGAACAAACCGTGGAACAAATCGCCAAAGAGGTGGGCCACCGGAACATCAAGTATTTTTTTGTTCTCTTCAAGAAATACACTGGCAAGACCCCCTCGCAGTTTCGCAGCGAGCTCCCCGGTTCCGGAGAGACCTGACTGAAAAACACCTCCTGTTGTAGTACGGAACTACAGCAGGAGGTGTTTTATAGCAAAAGGATATATAAGAGTAGTGAATGAGAAAAAACTTTGCCGAAGGGGGACGGGTGCAAAACCGTAAATTGGGAGAAGATTGGGGTTGAAACAGAAAAGACAGACTTTTTCAAGGAGGGAAAGTTCTATTACCGGAGGCACTCTTTTCTACTGTAAAAGTCCATCAGCTCCATTGCTGCTCCCCGAATATCTGGGACTATGCAGAGTTCCCTACCCCTTCCCTTCAACAGCGCTTCCGCCCATGCTTCTGTATCTTGGTTCAGCTTTAGGAATTGGCAGCGAGGGCTGTTTTCCGCCTCCTTTGTGATTCTGTCCGAAAAAACACAGGGAAGGCCGTTGGCCTGGGCTTCCCATGCAACCACAGGCATCCCCTCATAGAAGCTGGGGAGACAGAAAACATCCATCACGCTGTAGAGCTTGTTGACATCCGTGCGGGCCCCGGTAAAAATCACCCTGTCCCATATTTTCAAGGCTCTGCTTTTCTCTTGGGTGCTTTTCAGCAGCTCCCCCTCCCCTATCAGAAGAAGTCTGGCTTCTGGCTCTCTCTTTAGCGCTTCGGCAAAGACATCGAGGAGAAAACCGTGATTCTTCTGATACATAAATCTCCCCACATGGCCGATAACAAAGTTATCTTGGGGGATTTTCAGCTCGTCCCTCAGCTGTTTTCTGGCTTCGGGGTCAAAGGTAAACTTGCCGGTATCAATAGCGTTGGGCATAATGACAACCTTGCCTGAATTCAAAAGGGGCTCCCCATACATCCAACGCCCGGCCGCTTCTCCACAGGCAAAATAGTCCGTGGTGAACAGCTTGTTCCACGGACGTAGTATGTATTTCAGGAGGGTTTTTGCCCCCTCCCCCTTATACGCTGTTGTGTGATTGTGGCAAATCCGCACAGGCACCCCTGCTTGCCACGCGGCAAAAAGGGCAAATACCGACATTGTGCTAAGGTGGGCGTGGACTATTCGGTACCGCTTTTCCCGGAAGGCCTTGCAGAGGGCCTTGTGATAGGCCAGCGGCCTGCTGTAAGATGGCATGGGATAAATCCCCGCCCCCAGCCGCTCCAGCTCCCTCTTCTGGGGAAAGACGCTATCCTGGGAAAAATAGAAATCAAACTGCACCTTTTCCCGGTCTATATGGCGGTAGTAATTCATCACCACCGATTCAATCCCCCCGCTGTCCATGCGGTTCAGAACCTGGGCAACTCGGATGGGCTCACGCATTTTCTTCTTCCCTTTTCTCTGGCAGTTTTTCGTTGTTTATCATCCCCCCAAAGGCGGTTTTCAGGAGGATTCGGATATCCAGCTCCAAACTCCAGTTTTCGATGTACCAGATATCGTATTTCACCCGTGCTTCAATACTGGTGTCTCCCCGTAGGCCGTTTACCTGGGCCCAGCCAGTCATACCCGGCTTCACCTGCTGGCGGACCAGGTAGAGAGGCACCTCCTCCTTAAAGTGGCGCACATGAAACGGGAGTTCCGGGCGGGGACCCACTAGGCTCATATCTCCGGCCAGGACGTTGAACAGCTGGGGCAGCTCATCAATGCTGAACTTCCGAATAAAGCTGCCGAACCTGGTTTTTCTTGGGTCGCTGTTGGTGCTCCAGGCAGTGGTTTCCTTTGCGTTCTGCCTCATGCTGCGAAACTTCAGCATGGTGAAGGGCTTTTTGTTCTTGCCCACTCGCTCTTGGCAAAACAAAATGGGGCCGGGACTGCTGAGCTTTACACCGATTGCGGCGGCAAGCATAATGGGGCTGGTAAAGAGAATCAGCACTAGGGAACCGGCAATATCCATTGCTCTTTTGAGGCTGGCCCAGCCCAGATTATCCAAAGGGGTGGCCCGCATATCAATGAGACGGGTCTGACCAATCACCTCAATGGTTGGGTGGGATGGAATATAATCGTTATAGAAAGGGATAAGGCTTAGGCGGATGCCTTCCTTATCGGCGGCAGCCAAGACCGGCTCCATAAACCGGGTCTCGTGGGGCTCCAAGGCAACGATAAGTTCATCTGGCTTATGCTGGACAAGTATCTTCTCCAGTTCCTCATAGCTGCCCAGGCAAACCCCCAGCTCCGGGCGCTGAGCTTTGCTGATATAACCCATAACCTTAATACCAAGCTGGGGATTTTCCTGGATACTTTCCAAATACTGCTTTGCCAAATGGCCGTTACCAACAATAGCGATACGCTTTTGGTTATACCCCAAGCTGCGGTAGTGGCGCAGGACAGCTTGGCCAAAGGTATGTTTTGCGATTACCAGCAGGCTGGAAAAAAGCCAAAACAGAACTACTGCCAGACGGGGGAATTCTACAATACGGATGAGGTATAGAAGGGCCATCGCCCCCAGGGAAACAATACCATTTACCAGAGAGACGCGAAAAATCTCTCCCCCATTTTGTTTAAGGCGTTGGGAGCTGTACATTCCCAGGATATAGTAGATAAAAACGGCGAGCAAGGCGCAGCTCCCAGCCAAAATATAGTATGGCAGGGAGAGAAGAGGCATCTGGCTTTCGCCCCTTAACACCTCCAGGCGGGTGTACATAGCCAGGGGGTAGGAAAGAAAGATCAGGAAGAAATCACTGGCCATGTTTAGGATGTTTAAGAACATCTGGTTTTTTCGAATCATCCGCCATTGCCCCTCTGGCTACAAATACATTTTCTCATAGTACTTCTGATATTCCCCGCTGGTAACCCGTTCCACCCAGCCGGGATGATCCAGGTACCACTGAATCACCTCTCTTATCCCCTCCTCGAATGTATAGGCAGGGGCCCATCCCAACTGGGTGGTGATTTTCGTGTTGTCGATGGCATACCTTCGGTCATGGCCGGGACGGTCCTGTACGTAAGTGATTAGGCTTTCCGGCTTGCCCAGAGTTTCCAGGATCAACCGGACAATCTCGATGTTGGCTTTTTCATTGTTGCCACCAATGTTATACACTTCCCCCATTCTACCCTTTTCCAGCACAGTGGCGATAGCGGAACAGTGGTCTTTTACATGGAGCCAGTCCCGGATCTGCATCCCGTCGCCATAGACCGGGAGGGACTTATTCTGCAGAGCGTTGTGAATCATCAAGGGGATAAGCTTCTCCGGAAACTGATAGGGGCCGTAGTTGTTGGAGCAGCGGGTGATATTCACCGGCATCCCGTAGGTCTGATGGTATGCACGGACGATTAGGTCTGCACTGGTTTTAGAGGCAGAGTAAGGACTGTTTGGCGCAAGTGGTGTTGATTCCGTGAACATTCCGGTCTTGTCCAATGCACCATAGACTTCATCTGTAGAGACCTGAAGAAAGCGAACCCCTGGACGGTATTCCCTGGAATGCTTATCATTGGGCTTCAAATTCCAGTGGCGTTTAGCGGCATCCAAAAGAGTCTGAGTTCCCATAATATTAGTGGTGAGGAAAATTTCTGGATCCACAATACTGCGGTCCACATGGCTTTCCGCCGCAAAGTGGACAACGGTATCAAAATCGTACTGGACGAACAGCTTTTCCACCAGGGCCTTGTCCCGAATATCCCCCTTCACAAAGTGATATCGGGGATCATCCTTCACCGGCTCCAGATTTTCCAGGTTGCCCGCATAGGTCAACAGGTCGAGATTAAGCAATAGGACAAGGTCCTGCTGCTTACCTAGTATATATTGGATAAAATTTGAGCCGATAAATCCAGCGCCGCCGGTGACTAATAGCTTTTTCATCTGTTTTCCTCCGCAATGGTCTGTAGGTATTGTCCGTACTCGGTTTTCATCAATGGCTGGGCCAATTTCAGCAGCTGCTCCCGGTCGATAAAACCTCTGCGGTAAGCGATCTCCTCAATGCAGGAGACATAAAGCCCTTGGCGCTTTTGGATGATGTTGACAAACTGGGAGGCCTCCTGGAGGCCGTCATAGGTGCCGGTGTCCAGCCAGGCCATCCCGCGGAAAAAGCGGATAACCTGTAGCTTGTCCCTTTTCAGATACTCGTTGTTGACTGCGGTGATTTCTAGCTCACCACGGGCAGAGGGCTGGATGTTTTTGGCGATATCTACCACGTTGTTGTCGTAGAAATACAGTCCAGGAACCGCGAATTTTGATTTGGGCTTTTGGGGCTTTTCCTCCAGAGATAGAACTCTGCCGGTCTCATCAAATTCTACCACACCGAACTGGCTGGGATCATGGACAGGATAGCCAAAGATCACCGCGCCCTCCTCCAAGGATGCTGCTTTCTTCAGGAGGGTGGAAAAGCTGCCACCGTAGAAAACGTTGTCCCCCAAAACCAGCGCGACCTTATCCCGGCCGATGAATGTTTCACCGATGAGGAAGGCCTCTGCTAGGCCGTTGGGGGCCTGCTGCACGGCGTACTCGAACCGCATTCCCAACTGGCTGCCATCGCCCAGGATATCCTCAAATACCGAAATATCTCTGGGGGTAGAGATAATAAGAACCTCTTTAATATTCGCAAGCATGAGGATAGATAAAGGGTAGTATATCATAGGTTTGTCATAGATTGCCAGAGCTTGCTTAGAAACTCCCTTTGTAATTGGATAAAGTCTTGTTCCGGATCCTCCTGCAAGAATGATTCCTTTCATCTTAACATATCTCCTTATAGGCCTAATCTCTTGAAAAGTTGCTCTGTTTTTTCAAAGGCATTTTCAATAATAAGGTCCATATTATAATATTTGTAATCAGCCAGTCGTCCACATAGAAAAAGATTGCTGAATTTTTTTGCTTCATCGGCATAACGGGAAAACCGTGCTAAATTTTCCTGATTGATTACAGGATAATAGGGTATATTCCCTCGCTCTGCATGCTTTCTATAAGGGAGCGGAAATTCTCTGGCAATTACCGTATAAGGAGTATCCAAATTATCTAGGTAGTTAATCTGTTTATACTCTGTATCCCTTGTATATCCCTCAGCTTGAGGATAGGATATGACTTGACATGGGAGAGCAAAGCGATTATCGTGTCTTTCATAACGGTATTCAATGTGCAAAGATCGATATGGTAGATTCCCAAATCTTTCTTGAAAAAGTTCATCAATTGCTCCAGTATATACAATTTGTTTGTACAGTTTTCCGTCAAACAACACGTTTCTCTTTTCATAGTCCAATTGGATATGCTCTAAAGCGTCACAGTTGAGACAAACGGTAATATTGGGATGGTTTAACATCTGTTCAAAGAGCTTTGTAAAGCCGTATTTAGGTAGATATTGGAAATCTTTATTTTGGTAGCGCTCATCATACCCTAAAGACATCATTGCCCGGTTTAATACGCTTCGGTCAATTTGATCCGGTGCCATCCCCCACATTTTAGCAGTATAGGTACGATATGCTTTTTCAAAAAGAAGATTCCCATAGTTACGAATGTCATCATCTTGGTATTCGATTAACTCAAAAACGGACACCCTATCTTTGCCCTCAAATTCACTACGAAATTTTTTCAGCAGCGGCTCAGCTTTTGCAGGTGTCACCAATTGCTGTAAGGTGCGGAAGTTAAAAGGCAAACGGACATATTTCCCATCAATAAAGCTTAGTATCTTGGTTTCGTGAACTACCAGCTCTGCGTATTTTTCCAAAAATTCTACAATCCAATATTTATCCGTACTAAACAGATGGGGACCATAACGTTGTACAAGAATCCCGTATGCATCTAATTCATCATACATATTTCCAGCAATGTGAGGACGCTGTTCCACCAACAATACTCGTTGGTTCTTTTCTTCCGCCAAGCGCCTTGCAAAAATACTGCCAGAAAACCCCGCTCCTACAACAATGATGTCGTACAATATAATTCCCTCCAACAATATTTTAGTCTTGTATTCTCCTTAGCCAATCCACTGTTTTTTTAATACTATCTTCAAAAATAGCAGACGGAAGATAACCGGTATCGTTATAAAGTGCATATGTATCAATGTCTTGGTAATCAATCCACGAGTTATCTTGATACATACCAAAATTCAATTTAGACTTTGGGCAAACGACATCTCGCACCTCAGTAATAATTTCACGAAATGGGCGCAGTTGTCTACTGCCAACATAATAAACTTTATAGTTGCGCCCTCGCTTTGCCGCTGCAATTATACCACCAACACAGTCATCAATATATGTCCAATCATATAAATGGTCACCCTTGATCAAGTCTAAATCTTGTCCCCTCATTAACTGTTTGAGCATTGTATTAGTAGAACGGCCGGAGCGATCGCCTACACCAAAAATATTTGTGAATAGAACGCCCACAAATTCGACTCCATTACGATGAAGAACAACTTGGCTTATCTGCCTTGCAGACTTTTTTGCTGATCCATAAACGCTGCATTCCTTAACAACTCCGTTGGTGTTTGGACACTTCAAATATTCATGGCTGGAGTCGGCAAAAACAAACCGTTTACAACGAAGTTCGATTGCTCCATAAGCAGCATCACAGGTATATTTGATATTAGAAATTTGAACGCGGTAGTCGTTTGTTGCTTTTCCATAGCCTTGCCATGCAAAGTGAAAAAACACATCAAAATCGCGTTCAGATACCTTTTGTGCCAGCTGTTCATACTCTTGAAACTCTATCTGAATTAGATGAAAATGTGGATTCTTCTTCAGCTCTCCTAACTTTTCCGGTGTCGCACAAAGACCATAGACTTCCACACCATCAGCCAATAATGCTTCCGCAAGCGCTTGACCTATGAAGCCCGATGCACCAGAGATAATTACCTTTTTCATCTGTTCGTCTCCATTGTAAAATTTACATCACTCATCGCTAATGTTGGAGCCTTGATATCCTTTTGAGAAATAATCGGTTCCTGGGTTCCCCAGTCGATTGCGATTTCTGGATCGTTCCAAGCAATTGCTCGATCTAATTCTGGATAATACAGCTCATCCACCTTGTACTGTACTTCGCAATCATCTTGCAATGTAATAAAGGCATGACCAAAGCCGGAAGGGATCCAAATTTGCCTGTGATTTTCCTCGGTCAACTCAACGCTAATCCACTTTTTGAAAGTGGGCGAGTCTCTCCGAAGATCGACTACATAATCCATAACACGGCCCTTGGTACAACGGACAAGCTTTACTTGCGGTTTTGGATTGTTTTGAAAATGGATTCCGCGAATGGTCCCCTTTTTTAACGATAAACTGTGGTTATCCTGGACAAATATTGTTTTAATTCCATACTCGGCTAATGTACGCTTGGAATATGTTTCACAATAATAGCCACGAAAATCCTCAAAATATTGTGGTTCCAAAATTTTGACGCCGGGTAGTTGCAGTTCTGATATTTTCACGAATCAACACCTCATTTAATTTGTTCCAATTGAGTAACCAGTTCGATTTGCTGCAGAATATCCTCATATCTTTGCTGTTGGAAATGAGATTCTAGTACACATCGGGCAAAAACTTGAAGGGAGCGATAAAACTGATCATCCGGTTCCACTGTAATCTCATGGACGCCCTCGCCCGTTTCCATTACAAGTTTCGGTGAAAAATCTGCCGGAGGGGTAAATATGCGGTCTGCCAGTAGGCGGCCCTTGCTTCCCCATATCTCTAATTGACATTGATAACTGTTATCCATACCAAAAGCTATGTGGGCGGTGAGACCCGCCTCATTGCGAAGAACTGCGTTGCCATAAAGGTCCACACCGAACTGCTCATCCTCAACAAGATGGCCATCCACAAGTTTTGCTGTGTTCCCCAGTAGGAACCGCGCTAACCGTAGGGTGTATCCACCGCAATCCAATAGGGCCCCACCGCCCAGCGCTTTGTTGTACCGGAAGTCACTTGCCCCCCGAAATGGGAAACCAAAGGATGCTCGAATCAGCCTCAATGCACCTAATTCACCAGATGCGATTAGTTTTTGAATTTCTCCAATCTGTCGGTGATAGATAAACATATAGTTTTCGTGAAGAGCCAATCCCTTATCTTTTGCCAATTCTACCAATCTGCCTGTATCCAATGCACAGGTAGTGCTAGGTTTTTCTACAAAAACATGTTTACCTTTTTCCAGTGCCCTTTGTGCCCATTTGAAATGAAGCGCAGGGGGCAGAGGCAAATAAATCGCATCTATTTCTGGCGAATTTAGCAATGTCTCGTATCCATCAAATACTTTTCCACCATATTCTTTAGCAAAGCGCTCTGCTTTTTCCCTCTCCTGAAGCAGAATATAGGAGTCGTTTTCAGCGGTATCTCCTCCGGACCATTCCCTTGCCGTAGCACAGGCCACACCCGCATAAGTGAAATTTTTGCATTTTTTCAGCGCAGGAAGAAAGCGCCGGTAAGCGATATTGGATGGGCAGATGATGCCGATCCGAATTGTCATAGTTATACCTCCAATAAGGACAGCAGGTTTCTCAGCTGAATATTTAAAATATTATTTATTTGCACCATTTCATTCAGTGTTTTGTAATCCAATAGAAAATATCCCTTGGGGAGTGACGGTAATTCCTCTTTTCTTACCCGTAACAGCACATTTCGGTTCTGTTCATGGTAAAACCGGCCTCCCTCCTCAGAAAGAAGATGATCAAAAAAGATCCCACATCCTGTGTGAAGCTTGTCCCAGAAAAAATGAGTAATCTCATCGACTTCCTGGAATCCAGCCACGGCCTCCTGCTGCACAGTAGGTCCTAATTCTAAGCTATCAAAGCAACCTGCCTCAGGAGATGCCCGAACAAGGAATTTCAGCCGCCCAGCCTCCTCACAGCAAATAAGGCCAAAAGTAGCAATACCATTAGCTTCAAATAAAGGTTGCGTCCATTGATGAACCTCCCTACCCTCAATCGTGATATCACAAAACACCACCTTAAAGGGATAAGGATGAATACACACAAATTCCTCGTCTTGCATCTTCCAAGTTTTTAATTCACTTAATGGGACTAGCTTAGGTTCATCATTTGCAAACATTTTTTGATTATTGATATACTCAAAGACATGCGGAAGATAATTTGCTTTTTCACCAAGAAATATTGAGCGAAATAAAGCTTTATCCTTGAAATCTTCTGATAAATCCAGTAGCTCTTCTGGGAACAAGCACAGTTTGGAAAACGGGATACAAGACAATACTGTTCGTGTATCCATATTCACTAAATTATCCTCCCGCATAAGCCGTTTGATTTGTCCAAGTGTCATCCAGCGGTGGCTGGGCAGAATTGGTATATCCTCTTCCACCCGAAGGATAATATTTCGATTGCGCTTCTTGTAAAATCGTGAAGATTGCTCCGACTGGATCTGATCTACCACAACTTCGTACTTGGAGGCGTTCAAAAAATAGTCCAGATAAGGCGGTTTTCTTCCACCGTGCTTTTGGGTAAAATTGCTTTTAGTTGCCTGGATAGTAGGTGAAAGTTGGACGCAGTTCACATTTCCCGGCTCGATTTTGGCCTGCATGAGAAAGTGCATGACACCACTAATCTCCTTGCACAGGATGCCCAGGTAGCCAATCTCTTGCTGGAGGATTATGGGTTGCTCAAATTCCTGGCTCTTAAAACCAGCAATGCTAAAGAAGCTACGGTTCTCGTTACGGATGCAGCCCTCAATTGGATCGTAAAACCACGGTACGCACTGTTCCAAGGAGATTCTATGTATTACTACTTCCGTGCTGGCAATGCGTTGGAAAATCCAATCCATCAGTTCCTTTGTAGGAGTCACTTTACTGTCTACTACTGACCACGATCGTAAAAAACTTGTTAAGGTGTCATTCATGCTTTTTTCATCCCAACTTTTTATTTATTGTTTGAAAAAGCGCACTATTTTCTTAATAAACTCTCTTCTTTTTGTTCCCTTTGGGAGCAGTGGATCCAGGTATTTACGTGCAGGATGATCTATCCGCAACAATCGTTCTGGCTGGGCAACAACTGCTGTGGGATTGGTAACCGCCATTTGGGCAACCATTATCTCGCGGTAAAATATTGACCTCTCTGCTATATTCCAAAATTCATTTTCATATTTTACCCCAGGAATATTCCATGGCTTTGCCAAACCAGCGAAATGAAGGATTTTCGGTGATAAAACTTTATAACAGGGATTATATTTACTTTGAATGAACTGTACGGAAGTAAGAAACACATCATGATCTACTCTGTAATTCCAATCATAGTCGAGATACCTTATTTTCCCTTGAAATAGGATGTTCAAAATATCTTGATCCATATATTTCCAGGACCTAGCATTGCATAGTGCAATTAACATGATAGCGGGATAAACCTCTCGCACCTTTTTCAAATTTAACACCATAAAACCCGCATTTATAGCAGTTTTTATACAGTCATCCAAGCCTAGCTCATCCCCATAATCTCCATAGCACCATTCATGAGCGGCAAGAACAAAATCCTCTCCAAAATCATAATTTGCAAAAACACCAATGTCGGTCATCACAACCATATCGCTGTCTACACAGATAATCTGATCATAATTTTTCAGGATATGAGCCATCCAAACCCGGCAGTAAATCAGCTTGGCGTATTGGGGCAACTGTGTACCATTCAGCAGAGCTAGATGTTGGGAAACATCCGAAAAGCGGACAGAAACATTTGTATAACCATCTGCCACACGTTTTAGCTTTTTTTGGCGCACTTTGGGAACCCCATCTGTTAAAATGATTATGTCATAGTTTTTATCAGGTTCCCCATTCTCAATAATTGATTGAATCGTAACCGCCAAATAGGGAAGGTAGTACGCGCTGCTAAGCAATCCTATCGCAACATTATTTTCCTCAAAAGCTGGTGTTAAACCTGTATCCGGAAAGGCTGTTTCTTCCAAAACATATTCCCAAGGCCGTAGTGGCTGGTGTTTTAAAAACAGCCCAGATTTGTCTTTTCTGCTATCACTCTTTCCACGTTGTCCATTCTCGTTTTGTTCCTTTACCAAACCCTTATCCGTTTCCAATACATACCCCGGAAAATAGCGATCAAATTTTCTCAGCCGTTGCCTGGCCACTATATCGCTGTATAGCGGCACCCTTTTTGCTGTTTCCCAAAATACGTCCCCAAAACTTATCTCAGGGTCGTTCCACGGCTTTCGAGGACCGGTATACCGGACCACCCCACACTGTTGCCATGCCTGTCCAATATTCTCCGATGTAATATTCCACATCGGGTCAAGCTGTTTTATATGACCTTGCGCAACACGGTTTAAAACGGTCTGAATAGACGATCCCCGCTGTTCTTCAGCGGCCTTGAGCATACCTTTCCAGTCAGCCAGCCGATTAAATTCTTCTACACTGTAAACTAGTATATCTGTCAGAAATTGCTCCTGTGGAGCACTGGCAAAATATCCTTTTTTAAGTGTTCTTTGACCATCTCCTTCTAAATGAGTCTTGTTTGCTCCCTGAACTGCAGCTAAAACGTAGCCATCCATTTCAATCTGCATTAAATCCGCTATATCCCTTAAAACAATAACTCCACTGTCTAAGCAGACTACCTTATTGTACTGACGCATGACATCACACAGCACAAAACGATAGCATTCCTCCTTGGATATATCTCCATTTTCCCGAACTACACTTCCTACGAAATAAGAGGAGATATTCGCAAAGCGAATGGAGCAATTCTTAGCATCTGTTGTTCCAATAAATCGTTTCATTGTGTAGGGAGCGATTTCTTCGTGTAGGATAACAATATCATAAAAATAATCTGGCGAAGCATGGTCAAGGATGGATTGCACTGTAACATTGCAATAGGGCAAAGACTGTTTGCTAGCGGAAAGCACAATAGGCACTGTGCATTTAGTTTCCATGAACATGGGATCCAGCGGCTGTTCGCGGGTAGTTTTGAAAAAGCATTTTTGCAATGTACCAAACCTACATGATTCATCATTCATTTGCAAATATGTATAGAATATTCCCAAAAGCCGCTCTGAGCAGTAGCCAGGAATTCTTTTTTCACCAAAAGAGTAGCCTGTGTAGTCCATCCTTCTATCGAACTCAAAGAGTATATCAAACATCCACTCACATAGCTTTCGAAAATATTTTTTTCGCATTATAAATAGGTTTGCAAAATATCCTTTTCCATCTTCAAAAAGGTATTTTCGTACAGCCGGCATAAACTCTGGAGATCTTTGTTGAATTACTTCAATAAGTAGATTCAAATCTTTCTCATGCTGGTAAGGAACTTCGCAAAATTGCTGATACAAACTGTAGTAGTTTTTATCATACTGTAAATAATTACAGGTAATCACATCATATCGTTCAATAAAATCCCGCATTTTTTCTGCATCTAGCAGATGCATCTCCGCAAATGCTTTTTCATCATTAGTATCATATTGATATTCATAATGGTTCTTCTTAAGAATATCTGCATTAAACGATAAAAACCGTCTATATTGAAAAAAACCATAGTAGTCGTTATCAAAATTCTGCCAAGCCCAATATATTGTCGCTGCATCATTAAATCTGGGATTCAACTCAGAAATATTTTTCCCTGTATCATCGTGGAGCATACCAGGAAGATGTTGCTTTGAATTTGCCGCTCCCCCTTGAACCAGCTCAAACAGATCGTTATCAGGGATCATTATTTTGTTATTGAAACAAGTCACATATATCTTGATTTTTGATTTAGACACCAATATCTCCTACGCTTTCATTCAGTTTGTCTTCTGCAATAGCTTTTATCACTGCTTTAATTCCAATATTAAATGGAATTTGTGGTTCAAACCCTGTATCCATCCTAATGGCCGTTAAGTCTACACAAGAGCTAGGAGGAAATCCATTTTTATAAGGCAGTTCACCAATTCCCAGCGGAAGTGTAGGATCAATGAAATCTCTTATTTGATAAATATAGTTGGATAACGGCCAATTATCCCCATGCCCAATACTGTAAAATGCGCCACTCTTTCCCTTAAATGCAATAAGGTATAGCGCTTTGACCAAGTCATCAATATGGACATAGTCCCATAATTGTTCCAACTTTGTATAGATAGGCCGTTCGCCTTTCAAAAGTTTATCGATCGTGTAGAAAATCACATTGTTATCTTGTCGATTCTCGCTATAGATTCCAGAAATTACAACGTAAATATAAGGGATATCTAAGTCTTCACACATTGAGGCGCATAGGTAGCGGGCTTCAATTTTTACTGTTCCATAGGCGTTTTGGGGAGATGGTAATGCATTTGCATTGATTTTTTGCCCACAGTATGCATACTCCATTGTAGAACCTGGAAGAATGAATCTCTGTGCACCCACTGATGCTGCCAGTCGCACCGCATCCATACATAAATTTAAATTTGGTTGTTGAATTTCTATGGAGTTTCTTGTTTCAGGAGATACACCATTCCACGCAAGGTGAAAAAAAGCAGAAGGATTTTTAGGGAGTTGTTTTTCAATGGAGCTATAATTTTTCAGATCTCCCTCAACCATATGTATGCCAGGAATATTATCAATTCGGTGTCGATTTGGACTGTCCTGTACAACAATGGCGTAAACATCTATACTTTGCTCAATAAAATATCTTGTAAGGTGACTTCCTATAAAACCATCTGCCCCTGTAATTACTACGGCTCGCTTAACACACATAGGCTCGAATCTCCCTGTCCATTTCCTCCGGAATATTCCCGCCAGAAAGCCAAACCTTTGTCCACTCTACGGTTTTTTCTATGGCTTCTCTTACACACCAATGCGGTCTCCAACCAAGTGCAGTTTTTAGCTTTGCACAATCTAATTTCAAAAAATTTGCCTCGTGGGGAGCACCAGGTTCAGATTTATTGATCCATTCTGTCCCATGCCCCCAACTACTACAGAACATATCTACAAGTTCCCCGGTTGTTACACAGTCACATTCATCGGGACCTACATTGTACCAACCGGCTAAAAGTGGATTTTTATACTGATGTTGAATAATCATAAGATAGGCAAACAATGGTTCTAACACATGCTGATATGGCCGAATAGAATATGGGTTTCGCACGATGATAGATTCGTTGTTTGTCACAGCCCGGACACAGTCTGGAATTATTCTGTCCTTTGCAAAGTCACCGCCACCAATAACATTTCCTGCCCGGGCTGTGGAAATAGCGATCTGCCTATCAATAAAGAAACTTCTTTGGTAGCTATGAGTAACCAATTCTGAACAGGACTTCGAGTTGGAATAGGGATCATAGCCATCCAACGGCTCATCCTCCCGATAGCCCCAAATCCACTCGTTATTATGATATACTTTATCTGTGGTTATATTTAAGAAGCTCTTTACGCAATTGCTTTGACGAATACATTCCAAAATATGCACTGTCCCCATCATATTGGTTTCATATGTATATACCGGAGTTTTATAGCTATCGCGGACAATGGGCTGAGCGGCTAAGTGCAACACGATTTCTGGCCGAGCTGTTTCAAACGCGGTTCTTAGTGCAGATAAATTGCGAACATCCCCAATGATAGAATCTATTTGCTTTTCCAATCCTGCCATTGAAAAAAGATTTGGGTAAGTAGGCGGCTCCAAACTATAGCCGGTTACCTCTGCACCTGCCAATAATAAGATGCGACACAACCAAGACCCCTTAAATCCAGTATGACCTGTAATAAAAACCCGTTTACCTTTGAAAAAATCAAAATCTATGTATTCCATCAGTCTAGCCACACTTTCCAGGGGGCTTGTCCGCTACCCCAAAGTTCCTCTAAGATTTTTTTATCCCTTGCAGTGTCCATACACTTCCAAAAACCGTCATGATATTTGCTCTGAAGCTGCTTTTCTTTTGCAAGTGTTTCCAATGGTTTTTTTTCAAAAACTGTTTCATCGCCTTCGATTACATCAAAAACCTCTGGTTGACATACCATAAATCCAATATTGATCAAACTTCCATCTTGCTGCTGTTTTTCTCGGAATCCTAAAACAGAACCTGATTGAGAGACATCAAGGACTCCAAATTGTTGTCCAACATTATAGCTAGATATTGTCACCATTTTTCCATGTGAGTGGTGAAACGCTTCAAGGGTACGGAAATCAATATTTGATACACCATCTCCATAAGTCAACATGAAAGGTTCTCCATTTATATAGTTACGGACACGTTTGATCCTTCCGCCTGTCATGGTATTTAATCCCGTATCCACAACCGTAACTGTCCACGGCTCAGCATAACTGTTTAGTATCTGCATACTATTATCTGTCAAATCAAAAGTGATATCCGAATTGTGCAAATAGTAGTCAAAAAAATACTGTTTGATCACCTCCTGCTTGTATCCTGCACAGATAATAAAATCTGTATATCCATAGTTTGCATACCCTTTCATAATATGCCAAAGTATCGGTCTTCCCCCAATTTCCACCATTGGTTTTGGCTTTAATACGCTTTCCTCAGAAATTCTCGTGCCAAAGCCACCAGCAAGTATCACTACCTTCATTTTCATCAGTTCTCCTGTCTTCCCTGATAACTTATTTGCTTTTAAATTATAGAGAAATATTTGTCGTTTCTATATTCTATAAATTATTCCCCAATATTAGAGCAACAACGAATTCCTAAATAGCTTGATTCGATTTGTTTTGCGATTGTCCCAATATCAAAACCAACGGCTTTTACTATATCGGAAGCTTCTATTCGGTTTGTCTGGGCTCTAGCATGTAAAATCACTTTGGACCATATAGAGTGAGACGACGAAAGTGAAAGAAATTTTGTTGAGTTAATCAATTCACATTCTCTGGCAACTGTATCTGAGAAAACACATGGAAGTCCAGACGCTTGAGCCTCAACACCTACAACAGGAAGTCCTTCAAAATGCGAGGGCAACACAAAAATATCCATTGCCCACAATAAGTGTTCTATGTGTTCAGCTAAGCCAAAGAAGATCACCTTATCAAAGATATCCAAACGATGCGCTTTTTCTTCAAGATATCGTCTATCTTCCCCATCTCCTACCAACAACAACCGACCTTTTGGATTCGATTTTAGAAGTTCTGCAAATACATCTAGCAAAAATATTTGATTTTTTTGATAACATAAACGCCCAACATTTCCAATAACAAATGCTTCTCCTAGTCCAAGTTCCTTACGCATCTTTTCTCGCATTTCAACATTAAATCGAAAACGCTGAGTATCGATTCCATTAGGGATAAAATTAAAACCCTGATGGGCTAGAACTTGTCTTTCAAATAGAAATTCTGCCGCATTGTGAGAACATGCCCATAATTCTGTTGCAGCTGAAGTATATATTTTCTTTGCACAGGTATGAAGCATCATTTTAATTGGCTTTGTTAAACTTCTTCTAAGGGATGTATTATGGCTATGAGCAATTCGTATTGGCACGCCAGTCTGTTGCGCGATATTAAGATAGCTTAAAGATAATCCCTGGAAAGCATTTAAATGGAACACATCATAATTGTGTTCTTCCATTAATTTTCTTAAATAGTGGTGATTATTTCTGGACCTTTTGGAGTTACCAGATAATTCAAAAAAGCGAATCCCTTTTTCTTGAAGTATAGGTGTAAATATACTTTTTTCAATACTAGACGATACAATATCCACTTGGAGTTGTTCCAAATCTATTCGGGTAAGCACATTACAAATGAAGGACTCAATTCCTCCAGAAGCCCATTTCTCGCAGAAACAGCAAACCCTTTTTCGCTTTTTCTTAAATTTTTCAGAACATCTTGGGGATTCCTTGTGAATGTTTTTATAAACCAATAGCATTCTATGGTCCTCTATCCACTCAATAGCAAATATCCATCCATATTACAACACTCAAATCTCATAAGCGTTGCAAACATCTTCCACCGTTTCTAGCATTTTAACTTTTCCTTGCTCTAACCAGAGAACACGGGAACACATCTCCCTCACTTGTTGGATACTATGGGAAACAAACAACACTGTAGTCCCACCTCCCATCAGCTCCAGCATCCGTTTCCGACTCTTTTCCTGAAAGGCTGCATCCCCCACCGACAGAATTTCATCTACAATAAGAATCTCTGGCTTCACCACTGTGGCCACTGAAAACGCCAATCGTGCCAGCATCCCAGAGGAGTAGTTTCGAATAGGAGCATCAATGAACTCTCCCAACTCAGAAAACTCCACAATTTCATTGTACTTTTCCCGCAGAAATTTTTCGCTGTAGCCCAAAATCGCTCCGTTCAGAAAAATATTTTCCCGGCCTGTCAGGTCAAAGTCGAACCCGGAACCAAGTTCCAGCATAGGGACAACATTTCCATAACAAGTTACACTTCCAGATGTTGGTTTTAATATTCCGGAAATCACCTTTAAAATGGTGCTTTTCCCAGCCCCATTTCGCCCTATTAAGCCAAACGTCTCTCCTTTTTTCACTTCAAAGGAGACATGGTCCAAAGCGGTAAAATCTTGGTATTCCAGCTTCCCCCGAAGGGCTGCGGTCACAAATTCCTTCAGTGACATTATCTTGTCTGCATTCATCCGAAACCGCATGGTTACATCGCTAACTTCAATCATTGTGTTGTTCATAAGCATCCCCTTACAAATACAGAAGGAAACGATCTTGGTTCTTCCAGAAAACCAACGATCCAATCACCAGCGCAAGTAGAGCTATTAAGATGCATCCGACGTAAGCTACAGGTTCCGGAGAAATACCATCCAAAATACAGATACGGATATTTTTTAGAAAGTGATAAAGAGGATTTATTTTCAAAATAAGCTTAAAATTATCTGGTAAAATGCTTTCTGGATAGAAGATGGGGGTTGCGTACATCCAGATCATGCTAAGAACACCCCATAAAAACTGCGTATCCCGGAAAAACACCATCGAAGTGGATAGGAAAAGTCCCAAACCTAAACTAAAAATAATAATGCACCACAGAAAATAAAGGCTTAAAACAACTGATTTCTTGAACGGAACCCCTGTCAATATTGAAACAAGGAACAGCGGAATTAAGGAGATACCAAGATTGATGATCGAGGACATCACCCGGGTCAAGGGGTAGATATACTTTGGCATATAAACCTTGGTGATCAATGGAGCATTTCCTACAATCGAACTCAAAGCCATTCCACAGGCTTCAGAGAAGAAATTAAATGTCACAATTCCGATTAAAAGATATACTGCATAATAGGGAATATCACTTTTGAAAATCATTGAAAATACAAAATACTGAACGCACATAGTCAGCAGCGGATTTAGAAAACTCCAAAACACACCAAGGACGGAACGCTTATATTTCGTTTTAAAATCCCGGACCACCAGCTGCCGGATGAGGAAACGATATTTATCCATTGCAATAATGGCGTTGATGACATAACTCCGCCTTCCCTTTTTAACGTGGTACCAAACCCCTGCCAAGAAAAGCAGCAGCAGTCCCAACCCAGCGGCAGCAAATTCCCAATAATGGAGTCCTGTCCAAATATAATCTGTTCCCCTGGCGGCGAAGCAGAGGGTCCCTGGGGTCGAAATTCCGTCTATAAAAAGTTCCCACTCCCCCTCATGTTCTCCATTGTTCATCAGTGGAGAAGGAGAAGTCCCCAGCTGGCCATCTATTGATGTGACCCGCAAAGCAAGGGGGCGCTGATGCAGTCCCTCTATTGCTTCCTTTGTGGTCAAGGTAGTAAAACCACCTTCGGTGACGGTTGCAGCATCAAAGTTTTGGGATAAGAGCGGACAGTTGTTTTGCAAATCCCATAGCTCCACCAGAACCATCCCAGCGTTCTGCCGGTAATAGGTCCCCCATTGGACGCTGATTTCCTCCAAACGTTGAACCTTAGTAGTAAAGCGCTGCTCTACCACACATCCTGCTGTCAGCTCCATCGTGCCTTTCTCCGCTGGAAGGACATCAATATTTCCCCTAGATTCTCGCAGATGTAGCTGCTCTCCAGCCAGAAAATAGAAAAGCACCACAGCTGCCAGATATCCCGCCAGCAAAAGAATTGCCAGCCGGCGTAAGATTTTTTGCTCCTGCTGCAACCACTTTCACCTCATTTAGTAATCTCCGTCCCACCCAATGGAGAGCTGCTCCTGCTCCATCATCCGCTCCATGGCCTGCTCCACCAGCAGGGCGATGTTGCTTTCAATCCCCGCCCTTGTGGATAGATACAGCTTGCGCAGCGCCTGGGGATTCGCCCGGCCATCGGGGATTCGCGCCGCTTCACAAACAGGCTTCATCAGGATGGGGACATAGGTCCGGTTGATGGCCCGTCCGCTCCGGGTCCGAAAAACCGGCCCAGACCCGATACCATTTCGCTCTGTAAAACTTAGCAGCTCCTTCTGGATACAGGCCGGAATGGTAACAATTTGCTTGACGCGGTTCTGATAGCAGAGGACCTTCCCCTCCCGGAGCGCCTCCACCGTCAGGTTGGGCAGCTCCTTGGCAAAAAGCCCGGTGCAGGCGAACAGCTTAATGAGCAAATAGACCTTCTCGTTCCCCAGGGCCTTTGCTGTGTGTAAAAGATGCAGATACTCCGCCCTGGATAGCTCCGGCTGGGGTGGCTTTTCCTCCCGCAGCTGCCCCACCAGCTGGTACTCCCGGTGGCCGATGTAGTCCAGGAAGGCATTCACTGCCGAAAGAAAGGCATTTACTGAAGCTGGCTTGTACTCCTTCAGAAGGGCTTCCCGCCATTTCTCCAAAAAGCCATAGCGAATCCGCTTGTCCTCCGGCAGGTCCTGGTAGAACCGCAGCAGCTTTCTCCGGTAGAACTTAATCGTCCCCTCGCTTCGTTCCAGGTTCTCGTAGTGTATGAGAAACTGCTCAATCTTCTCCAAGGTGATGGGAGTTCCCTCGCTCGCCCGATACTGCCGCACTGGTCGCTGCTCAACCAGAATGTGCTGTCTTGCCCTCGGCATGGAACCCCCTCCTTTTTGTCAGAACGCTTAGAAAGTCACAATCTCTAACAAAAAATGGATAGATTGGGGGGCTTTCAATGCAAACCAAAAAAGGTCAAAGCGGAAAAAATTCCCTCTGGCCTCATTTCACGCGCGAAAAATAAACCCAAGCCTTGCAATCTCGCATAAACTGTGATAAACTGTTACCAGTCTATACGGGATTTTGGCGGAAGGCGTTTCTTTTTACCTTTTGTTTTATTCAAAATAAGCGTTCTGTTTAATTTTGGCTAAGAGACCAGCCCCAGCCGTTCCAGCTGCCGGGCGTGCTCCGCCCCGGTGGAGATGAGGTAGATGCGGGTGGTCTCAATATTGGAGTGCCCCAGCACATCCGCCAGCTTCACCACATCCCGGCAGGCCCGGTAGAAGCTCCTGGCAAACAGGTGTCGGAGGTTGTGGGGGAAAACCTTGCTCCGCTCCACCCCTGCCTTGGCGCAGAGGGCCTTCATCTCCGCCCATATCTGCCGCCTGCTCAACCCCTGTCCGCTTCTGGTGAGGAATATCTCACCAGAGGCGATCTTCTTTTTTCGGGCGTATTTTAATAGCTTTCGACAAAGTTTCCCCGGCAGGAGGATGGTGCGTATTTTACCCTTTAGGGCGATGTCTGCCCGGCCTGATTGAATGGATTCTATTGTTATGTATCGCACCTCGGATACTCGGATACCCGTAGCGCAGATGGTTTCAATAAGTAGGGCAAGCCGCTCCCGACCTAGGTTATGGGCGGTTTCCACCAAGCGGCTGTACTCATCCTTGGTCAATTCCCTTTCGGTATTGCGGAACATCCTGCGCTGTATTTTCAGGTACTTCACCCGGCAATCCGCCCATCCCAGAAAGGCAAAGAATTTGTTCACTGCTGATATCTTCCCGTTGATCGTCACCGGCTGACAGCCACTTGCTGCCAGTTGCTCCTTCCAGCGGGTGACAGTCTCCTTGGTTACCGCCTGACCCCCGATCCAGGCGGCAAATCCACTCACATCCCGCAGGTACTTTTCGATGGTGGCTGGCTCTCGTTCCTCCTCCACCAGGTGCTCGCGGAAGGCTGTGATCTGCCCCAAAGTGATTCTTTTTTTCATGCCAAAATCCTCCAAATTTGTAAAATTATGCCTATATTTTACTGGATTTGAAGGAGCGCTGTAAAATGGAGGAAACTTTTGAGAGTATCTTGACAAACACATGTTCTCAATGATACAATACAATTATAAACAAACGTCTGTTGGATAGAAATCGCATTTAACAAACAAAATTAAACCGATTACATAACAACTTACATCACTACTTTCTGGTGGTGTGAGTTGTGGTGTAATCGGTTTTTTCATCGGACATAGAAAACAGAATGACCGTCCCAGCAGGATACCGCCCTCCGGGAGAAGTGCGCCAGGACCTCGCAAGAGCGAGCGCGCCAACGGAGGGCAACATCGCGGTGAGATTCCGGGGTAGGAACGACGCTGGGGAAGAACGGCAAAGTCATCGCCCTAAAAACAAGGGGGCTGTCCGCAGACAGCGGGGGCGAAGCCCCTTCCCCCCCTCGGAGAGCCCACATGACAGCTTTGCGGCCCGTCGGGACGAAAGTGTCATAGTGGGTTACATACTTTGAAAAAGTGTGTAACCTGGCCGGCAAAGCCTTATAATCATTGACAACAAAGGAGGATGCCATGTCTAAAAAGAACTTCACAGTAGCACGAATCGTCATCTCTTCGCGGGCTGAAGGAGGATGCCAAGGTTTACGATGAGATGATTCTGGATGTCAACAGCGACTATTTTGAACAACATGGTGGTTATGAATTTGCGAAACGCTTTTATGAAGAAGCCTACCGTTTTGCGGTAAAAGTGTATGGGGAAGAACACATCCTCTCCGCCGTGATGCACGCCGATGAGATCAATCTGGCTTTGACGGAAAAGTACTGTCATCCTGTTTATCACTACCACCTCCACATTGTAGCACTTCCGGTAGTGGAAAAGCAAGTCCTGTGGTCGAAGCGGTGTAAAGCCCCTGCTTTGATAGGGACAGTGAAAGAGATCATCCAACAAATCAGCCATTCAAAGAAATGGAAGTCACAGCGGGTAACAGATGAGGATGGAAAGACTGCTCTTATTCCGTCATACCGCATTTTACAGGATGAGTTTTTTCACCATATGCAGGAAAGTGGCTTTACCGATTTTGTTCGGGGAGAACGGGGCAGTGATGCACAACATCTTTCCAGCTTAGAGTATCAAATTAAACAAGATGCCGAACGGTTGAAAGAAATTCAGAGAAGCATAGAAGGAAAGGCAGTCCGGGAAAAGGCCGCAAGTGAGATTCATAAGACCTATCTGGAAATCGACCATATGGGAAAGAAGGGAATTACAGGAAAAGTGACTATCACAAAAGAAGATTTTGAACTTCTCACAGAGCTTGCTAAAGAAGGTATTTCTGGCAGAGGAGAAATCCAACGATTAAAATCCGATTGCTCCCGATTAAGTATGCAAAATTTTGATTTGCAAAGCGACCTAAAATGCAGAGAAAAACAACTGGACGCGCTGATAACACGATGCCGTCCTTATTGGCAGGCTGCAAAAATCGAGCCGGAAAGGGTAAAAGCCTTTTTAGACAGTATCCTGGAACCGCTTCGCAGAGAAGAAAAGCAGGTAGAAACGATTCTATATCGGAAAGAAAAGGTTCGCACACAGGAGGAAAAAGAACCATGAGATTGGAATTGACGGAAAAGGAATGGGGACTTTACGAACAGGAGCAGAGGAAAACTGATGGCATGATGCACTATCTGGCTGGTTTAAGCAAGGAACAGCGTTTACAGTGGTATCGGGAACACCAGTATTATTATCCAATCGGCTTTGACAAGGAAATCGGCGGGACGGTCTACACCGTTACTGCCCATTTCAATGAAAATACCAGCGAAGATGTGGAGAAAAAGACTGAACGCATTCTCACGAAAAATTAGTGCATTAAAGCGTTGAATTATTAGTCCGGGTATGCTATACTGTTACCATCCTGCAACACAACCATATCCGGCTGCGGAAAGGAGACAGCATTGAGAAAGCAGCAAAAACAGACTGAAGAGAAAATTACGGCACTATACGCCCGGCTTTCCAAGGACGATGAAAGAGAAGGGACCTCTGGGAGCATCGAAAATCAAAAGATCATTTTGGAACGATACGCAAAAGAAAATCATTTGCCAAATCCCCGTTTCTTCGCAGATGACGGATACTCCGGTGTGAGTTTTACAAGACCGGCCTTTATGGAAATCATGGAGTTAGCGGAGCAGGGTAAAGTTGGGATAATCGTTACGAAAGATCACAGTCGATTAGGTCGTAATCGCCTAATTGTCGGCCAGCTTTTAGAGGAAGATTTTGTTCGCTTAGGTGTCCGCTATATCGCCATTATGGAGAACATCGACACAGCAAAAGGCGTCAGTGACATTGTTCCTATACAGGACCTTTTTAACGAATGGCACGCAAAAAATACCGGCGATAAAGTCAAAAGGGTCATGCAAAGCAAGGGTGATTCTGGGATTCCATTAACAACAAATCTCCCATATGGTTATAAGAAGTCACTCGAAGATAAGCGCCAGTGGGAGATTGACGAACCAGCGGCAGAAATTGTGCAGAAAATCTTTCAAATGTGTGTGAATGGCTTGGGACCGACACAGATCGCCCGGCAATTAAAGGCGGAAGGCATTCCAACTCCCAGCGAATATCTTCACAGCCGAGGGCTGAATCCCCCAACAAAGCCTCCTGTCGTTCCCCACAACTGGACAACCTCAACGGTAGTACACATCCTGGAGCGGCAGGAGGATGTAGGCGACACAGTAAATTTCCGCAGCTGCCGAAGGTCTTTCAAGCTAAAACAGAGGGTTGACAAGCCCCAGGAGGATTGGAAGATATTCCCGAACACCCATCCGCCTATCATCGACCGGGAAACCTTTTCGTTGGTCCAGCAGCTTCGTCAGCACCGCCGCAGACCGACCAAAAGCGGTATCGTGAGTGTCTTTTCCGGGCTGCTCTATTGTGCCGACTGCGGCGAAAAACTGTATTACAGCTGCACCAACAATTACAAGCGGGAACAAGCCTATTTCTTCTGTTCCCGCTATCGTAACAATACCGGGACTTGCACAGCCCACTATATTCGGGAAAATGTATTGGAAAAGTTGGTATTGGAAGGGCTGCAAAGACTGCTCTGGTATGTGCAGGTTTTTGAAAAGCGATTTGCTCAGGAACAAATGGAGCGGTTGGGCTTACAGCAAAAAAGGGAGGTGGCAGCAAAGCGGCTTGAGCTGGAAAAGGTCAAGCAACGGGTTACTGAAATCGATCGTCTTATTCAGAAAAGCTATGAAGACCTGTCCAGAGGGCTTTTTTCAGAGGAACGCTTTGCAGCGTTATCCCTTTCTCTGGAGAACGAACAGCGACAGTTAAAGGGGAACATTCCGGCGATGAAGAATGCCCTGCATACATCAGAAGAAGGAGGCAGGGACTTACAAAGTTTTATTGATAAGGCTCGAAAAGTCACCCGGTTATCGGAACTTACTCCAGAGATTCTTCACGAGTTTATTAAAAAGATTGTAGTTCACAGTCCGGAAATTGTGGGTGGCAAGCGGTATCAGAAGGTAGATATTTATTACAACGCGATTGGCCTATGGTGCGCTCCCGGCCCAGAGGAGATGGAGGAGTTGTTCCAGCACTATTGGGAAAAGCGTCAAAAATTAACAGCATAGAGTAACCTTATAGAACGCCTTGGGCGGCACTTCCTTACGGAGTGCCGCCCAAGAGGGGGGCTTTTTCACTACATCCCATCGACCATACACCTTGACCATTAAATGGCCCCAATACAGCCCAAGTCTCCAGGTACAGACCAACGGCCTTCGACCGGTAAGGCCGAAGGCCGTGCAGGGCGTGACACCGGGGGCACCCCGGAGGGCGAGAAATTGCAGCTGGAGGCCAGCGCTGTGTCTGGCACGAGCGCTGACCTCCAGGCGGTTTGCTAAAATGTTGCGGGAAAAGCCTGCCTTAGCAGGGGCGCGTCTGGATTCAGTCCACGTCGTAGAGAGCCTTCAGCTTCAGCAGATGACGGTACTTGGCCGCGGCATCCTTCTCCGCCTTGGCGAAGAGCTCCTCCGCGCGCTCCGGGAAGGAGCGGACCAGGGAGGTGTACCGCACCTCGTTCTTAATGAAGTCGGCGTAGGACAGGGTGGGCTCCTTGCTGTCCAGGCTGAAGGGGTTCTTGCCCTCGGCAGCCAGGCGGGGATCGAAGCGGAACATATGCCAGTAGCCGGCGGCCACCGCGTTCTTAATCTCGGCCTGGGCGTTCACCAGACCGCCCTTGATGCCGTGGTTGATGCAGGGGGCGTAGGCGATGATGATGGAGGGGCCGTGGTAGCTCTCCGCCTCCTGGAAGGCCTTGATGCACTGGTTGTAATCGGCACCCATAGCCACCTGGGCCACGTAGACGTAGCCATAGCTCATGGCGATGGCTGCCAGATCCTTCTGCTTCACTTCCTTACCGGCGGCGGCGAACTGCGCCACGGCGCCGGTGGGGGTAGCCTTGGAGGACTGACCGCCGGTGTTGGAGTACACCTCGGTGTTGAAGACCAGGATGTTCACATCCTCGCCGGAAGCCAGGACATGGTCCAGGCCGCCAAAGCCGATATCGAAGGCCCAGCCGTCGCCGCCGAAGACCCAGTTGGACTTCTTGGCAAGGAATTCCTTCATCTTCAGGATCTCTTTACCCAGCTCGCAGGGGCCTTCGCACTTCTGGAGCTCCATCACCAGGGCGGCGGTGGCGGGACCATTGGCAACGCCGTCGTTCACGGTGGCAAGGTAGCCGTCGATGGCCTCCTTGGCGCTGCCCTGGGCGGTCTCGCCCAGCTTCGCCACCTTGGCGATCAGCTGCTTGCGGAGGGTATCCTGGGCCAGGAACATGCCGTAGCCGAACTCGGCGTTGTCCTCGAAGAGGGAGTTGGCCCAGGCGGGACCGCGGCCGTTCTTATCCTTGGTGTAGGGGGTGGAGGGAGCGGAGCCGCCCCAGATGGAGGAGCAGCCGGTGGCGTTGGCGATATACATCCGGTCGCCAAAGAGCTGGGTGACCAGCTTGGCGTAGGGGGTCTCGCCGCAGCCGGCGCAGGCGCCGGAGAACTCAAGGAGCGGCTGCTTAAACTGGCTGCCCTTGACGGTGGTAGGCTTAAACTTTTCGGCCACTTCGGGCTTCTCCGGCAGGCTGAAGCCATAGGCGAAGCCGTCCTGCTTCTCCCGCTGGCTGTCCAGGCTCTGCATGGTGAGGGCCTTCTGGCCCTTCTTGCCGGGGCAGACGTTGGCGCAACTGCCGCAGCCGGTGCAGTCCAGAACGGAAACGGTCATGGCAAACTTCATGCCGGGCATACCGGTCATATCCATGGTCAGCTGGCCGGCGGGAACCTTGGCGGCTTCCTCGGCGGTGAGGGCCACGGGACGGATGACGGCATGGGGGCAGACATAGGAGCAGAAGTTACACTGGATGCAGTTTTCGGGGTTCCAGGTGGGAACGTCCACGGCGATGCCCCGCTTTTCGAAGGCGGAGGAGCCCAGGGGGAAGGTGCCGTCCTCGGCGCCCTTAAAGGCGGAGACAGGCAGCTTTTCGCCCCGGTGGGCGTTGACGGGGATCTCCACGTTGTTGACGAAGTCCACCAGCACCTGGTCGTCGCCCACAGCCTTTTCCACCGGGTGGGAATCGGGGGCGTTCTTCCAGGACTCCGGCACCTGCACCTCGTGGATACGCTGGGCGCCCAGGTCGATGGCGTCGTGGTTCATCTTGACGATGGCCTCGCCCTTGCGGCCGTAGGAGGCGGTGGCAGCGTCCTTCATATACTTGATGGCATCCGCTTCGGGGAGGATACCGGCCAGCTTAAAGAAGGCGGACTGGAGGACGGTATTGATGCGGGTGCCCAGGCCCAGCTCCTTGCCGATGCTGACGCCGTCGATGGTGTAGAGCTTGATGCCGTGGGTGGCGATGTAGCGCTTATCCTTGCCGGGGAGGCGCTCCTCCAGCTCGGCCAGGTCCCAACCGCAGTTGAGCAGGAAGGTACCGCCGTCCACCAGGTCCTCCACGATGTCGTACTTGCCAACATAGGCGGGGTTGTGGCAGGCCACGAAGTTCGCCTTGTTGATGTAGTAGGTGGAGTGGATGGGGGTGGAACCGAAGCGCAGGTGGCTGATGGTCAGACCGCCGGACTTCTTGGAATCGTACTCAAAGTACGCCTGGGCGAACATATCGGTATGGTCGCCGATGATCTTGATGGAGTTCTTGTTGGCGCCCACGGTGCCGTCGGAACCCAGGCCCCAGAACTTGCAGGCGGTGGTGCCGGCGGGGGCGGTGTTGGGGTTCTCGTCGGGGGTGAGGGAGAGGAAGGTGACGTCGTCGTCGATGCCGATGGTGAAGCGCTCCTTGGGCTGGGCCGCGGCGGCGTTCTTGTAGACGGCGATGACCTGGTCCGGGGTGGTGTCCTTGGAGCCCAGGCCGTACCGGCCGCCGTAGACAGGGAGGGATTCAAACTTGGTGCCCTTCAGGGCGGCGACAACATCCAGGAAGAGGGGCTCGCCCAGGGAGCCGGGCTCCTTGGTGCGGTCCAGAACGGAGATAACCTTGACGGTATCGGGGAGGGCCGCCAGCAGATGCTTCTGGGAGAAGGGACGGTACAGGCGGACCTTGATGAGGCCGTACTTGCCGCCCTGGGCGTTCAGGTAGTCGATGGTCTCGTCGATGGTCTCGCAGATGGAGCCCATGGCGATGATGACGTTTTCGGCGGCGGGATCGCCGTAGTAGTTGAACAGGGCGTAGTTGGTGCCAATCTTGGCGTTCACCTTGTTCATGTACTCCTCCACAACGGCGGGAAGGGCGTCATAGAAGGGGTTGCAGGACTCGCGGGCCTGGAAGAAGATATCGCCGTTCTGGGCGGTGCCCCGCAGGACGGGGTGCTCCGGGTTCAGGGCGTTCTTCCGGAAGGCGTCCACGGCGTCCATGTCCACCAGTTCCTTCAGGTCGTCATAATCCCAGACCTCAATCTTCTGCAGCTCGTGGGAGGTGCGGAACCCGTCGAAGAAGTTCAGGAAGGGGACCCGGCCCTTGATGGCGGCAAGGTGGGAGACGGCGGTGAGGTCCATAACCTCCTGGACGCTGCTCTCGCACATCATGGCAAAGCCGGTCTGGCGGCAGGCGTAAACGTCGGAGTGGTCGCCGAAGATGTTCAGGGCGTGGGAGGCCACGCACCGGGCGGAGACGTCGATGACGCCGGGGAGCAGCTCGCCGGCCATCTTGTACATATTGGGGATCATCAGCAGCAGGCCCTGGGAAGCGGTGAAGGTGGTGGTGAGGGCGCCGGCGGCCAGAGAGCCGTGGACGGTACCGGAGGCGCCGGCCTCGGACTGCATCTCAACGACCTTTACCCGCTCGCCGAAGATGTTGGTCCTGCCATCCGCCGACCATTTGTCGGACACCTCCGCCATCACGGAAGAAGGGGTGATGGGGTAAATGGCGGCAACGTCGGTGAACGCATAGGAAACATGGGCGGCGGCGTTGTTACCGTCCATTGTTTTCATTTTTCTTGCCATTCTGTTTTCCTCCCTGTTTTATTTCTTCGTTCTATGCAAGGGAAAAGGGTACGCACACCTTCTGGCCCCTGCATACTGCTTCAATTTTAACATTTTTTCCGGGAGGTGTAAAGTAGAAAGGCGCAGGATTTACCAAAGATTCACGATTTCTTTTTCTCTTTGGAAAAATTTTTAAAGGCAGCCGCCGCACCCCTCCCCCAGGAGACTGGTGAGGCGCACCGGCAGCACCTGCCCCTGGAGGGGCCGCAGCTCCTGGACGGTGACCGGGGTGTAGTTGGGGGTGTAGCCGGTCTGGCCCTGGGCCCCCCCCTCCTCGAAGAGCACCTCCTGCACCGTGCCCACCATTTGGGCCAGGAATTCCTTTCGCAGCTCCTCCCCGGCGGCGATGAGCCGGGCGGCCCGGCGGCGCTTTTCCTCCTGGGGCACCTGGCTTGGCATCTGGGCTGCCCGCGTGCCGGGGCGGCGGCTGTAGGGAAAGACATGGATGCGGGAAAAGCCGATGTCCTTTGCAAACTCCAGGCTTTCCAAAAAGTCCTCCTCTGTCTCCCCAGGGAAGCCCACCATCAGGTCGGTGGTGATGGCCGCCAGGGGAAAGCGGCGGCGGATCTCCTCCACTGCGGCCCGGTAGTGGGCGGTGTCGTACCGCCGGCCCATCCGCCGGAGGGTGGCGTCGCACCCCGCCTGGAGGGAGAGGTGGAACTGGGGGCATATTTTTCCAGCGGCGGCCATCCGGGAAAAGTCCTCCGGACCGATGACGTCCGGCTCCAGGCTCCCCAGGCGCACCCGACGCAGCCCCGGCGTCCCCGCCGCCGCCTCGATGGCGTCAATGAGCCGCAGGCCATACTCCCGGCCGTAGGCGGAAAGGTTTATCCCCGCCAGCACCACCTCCTGGTAGCCGGAGCGGGCCAGGGCGGCCAGCTCCTCCCGGAGGGCTTCTATGGGCTTGGAACGCACCGGCCCCCTGGCGGTGGGGATGATGCAGTAGGCGCAGTAGTTTTCGCACCCGTCCTCGATTTTCACAAAGGCCCTGGTGCGCCGGCCAAAGCTCTCCGCCGACATGGCCTCGAATGCCTCCCCCTGCTGGTGGGGGCGCAGCTCCACCACCCGCTTTCCGGTGGCCAGGAACCGGTCCAGAGCCTGGGAAAGCCCCCGGCGGTCCCGGCTGCCGGTGACCACGTCCGCTTCCTCCATGGCCTGGGCTGCCTCCGGGAAGGCCTGGGGAAAGCAGCCGGTGAGGCAGATGGCGGCGTCGGGGTGCTCCCGGCGCAGCCGCCGCAGCAGCTGGCGGGTTTTTCTATCCCCCTCGGCGGTGACGGTGCAGGAATTCACCACCACCGCATCCCAGGGGGCGTCGTGGGCAAAGTCCAGCACCTCCCACCCGGCGGCGGCAAACTGCTGGCGCAGGGCCTGGGTCTCGTACTGGTTCACCTTGCAGCCGAAGGTGTAAAAGGCGATTTTCATAGGGGACAGCTCCTTACAGTGGTTTCATTGGGGGAGGAAGAGGCGGATAGCGGGGCGGATACCGTCCAGGTCCCCGGTATCCTGGGCCGCCGCCTCAATGTAGCCATCAAAGTTGACGCTGCTGGTGTAGTCCGGCGCCGTCTCCCCGTCGTCCAGGTACCGGGGGTAGCGGATGCACCAGCTCCCCCGGTACTGCTCCGGGCCCTCCTCCTCCACAAACCAGCACCCCCGGCTCCGGGCGTAGGGGGTGGTCATGGCCCGGTCTTCCGGGAAGCTGTAGTAGTCCTCCGGGTCCTGAAAGGGGACAAAGCCCGGCAGGTCCTCCGGCGGGGCCAGGAGGAAGACCCGGTCCTCCGTCTCCCTGCCGGGGGTTTCCAGCCGGGTGG
>OFFJ01000486.1_pt1 | contig 33087 bp, 27 predicted proteins | sample 1521261 | NCBI WGS metagenome assembly OFFJ01 (sample SAMEA3504122, study PRJEB24116) | mouse gut metagenome | biome: mouse gut; feature: mouse-associated habitat; material: faeces | place: Denmark | collected 2011 | reverse complement strand
TTATGCTCCGGGGATTTCGCCCTGCCGGGGGCAAATTTGCGCAGGCGCAAATTTATACAGCCCGAAAGGACTGGACTGTATTTATCCATGCCGCCCAGAGGACGGGCGCATAGATGGCGCTGCTGCTTACGGCTACATTTCAGGACAGATGTGCAGCATTGCAGAGGGGACTTCACAAAACAAAGCCCCCTGCGGCTGTCAGAAAGCGACAGCCGTAGACTGCCCGGATACGGGCATCGGTTCACAGACAGCCGTCCTATAATGGCTGCTCACAAAAAATGCGGTGGCAGGTTATCCGCCAAAAGAAAGGAAAAGCGTTTATGAAAAGAAATTCATTTATAGAAATGGCAAAGCTGCATGACTTATCAGGGCGCATCACTTATATTTCAAGCCACGCCAAGCAGGAGCATCTCTATGAAGTCTATACAACGGAGCCGGACAGGGCATTCTGGCGGGAGCTTGCCAAATGTAATCAGGAGGAATTTGAAAAAAGCGGCACGAATGGGAAGTGCATTGAGGCAAGGGAGCTGATGATTGCACTTCCGGAGAGTTTTATCAACTATGAGCATGACTATCTTTTGAAAAAGATGGCAGACGAATTTAAGGAAAAGTACGGCGTGGAGTGCTTTGCTGCGCTCCACCACAATAAACGTAAAACGAATCTGCATATCCATATGATATTTGCAGAGAGAAAGCGGCTGGAACAGCCGGCAGAAAAAGTTGCCACACGGAATATGTTTTATGATGAGCGTGGGCGTCATGTGAGGACAAAGAAAGAGATTCTTGACGAAGATGGAAATATCCGCAAAGGCTGTAAAATCATCAAAAAGGGCGAAGTGTATGAGCGTAAGATTTTTACTATTAAAGATGAGAGTTTCAAGCAGGAATCCTTTTTAGATGAGATAAAAGTGTTTTGTACGGATTTAATCAATCAAATGGTGCTTGATGATAAGGACAGGCTCAGTATTTTCGATAAAAACGGTCCGTACCTTGCAACAAAGAAGGTTGGTAAAAATAATCCGAAAGCGGAGGAAATCAAAGCAGACAATGAAATCCGCATGGAATGGAACAGAACTGTTGACCGTGCGATTGTAAGCGGCGTATCAGATGCGGAGATTGTGGAACTTAAAAAGGCGGAAATCACGGAAAAAGTTAAGGAATCCGTTGAACAGAACGGACATAAGCCGGAGCTGTTCGGGGAGATTGTCAAAGCGGCGATTCTGTTATTGGAACTCCTGATTGCTAAAGCCATGCAGAAGATGATAGATATAGCGGAGAAAGTGATCGGTATTGATGTCAGTGTTGTTAAGGAAACATCAAAAGAAATAGACAGCCGTATTCGTACAGGAGATAATCTGATAGTTCAGCCGGAAAGGAAGAAGATACCATTTCCCGTAAATCCGAATCGGAAACTTGATATGAAAAAGCATACAGAGCATTCAGAAGTTGATTCCACAGAGAAAGAAAGCATTATTAAACAGATAAAGGCAGAGCAAAAGCCAGTTTCGATTGAAACCGGGCAGACAGCAGAAAGACCGCCGCAGCCAAAACCGTCCGTTCTTGCAAGTAAATATCCCCGCCTGAAAGAGATTGAGGGTAGGCTGAAAGACCAAAACAGGGTAATTTTGGGGCGTGAGAAAGGAAGGGATATGCTGAAAAAGGAACTGTCCGAATGTGCAGGTATCTTCAAAGGCGGCAGACGTAAGGAATTACAGCAGGAGATTGATAGTCTTGACTTCCAGATTTCTAATATGAAAAAGAGACTTTCTTCTATTGTCAAGGAATACAATTTTGACTCTGTACAGGCATTCTATAAGGAACTTAATGCGGCCAAGAGGGAGAATCAGGATTATGAAACAGCTTGTGCAGAGTATGAGAAAAATTACGGAGAAAAGGTGGTGGATATGCGGAGCGTCAGGAATAGACTCAGAAAAAAAGAGCAGGACATAAAGATAAGGGAAGCAGGCAGGGGGCATCAGGCAAGACAGAAAGATAAAGGAGCGAGGTAGCAAAGGAGACAGATAGCAATTGTTATCTATCTTCTTATTTTTTGAGGAACTTACTAAGTAAAATTTGTACAGTAAAAAATGGAGGTTGAAAAGATTATGGCAGACAAAACAATTATTCTTGGATATATGAGAGTTTCTTCCCGTGATCAAAATGAGGACAGGCAAAGGATTGCACTGAAGGAAATGGGGGTGTTGGAGGCAAATATTTATGTTGATAAGCAATCAGGCAAGGACTTTGAGAGAAAACAGTACAAGCGGATGCTGAGAAGGCTTAAACCCGGCATGGTGCTGTATATCAAATCCATTGACAGACTTGGCAGAAATTATCAGGAACTCATGGAACAGTGGCGAATCATCACAAAGGAAAAAGGAGCGGACATTGTTGTGATTGATATGCCGATTCTTGATACAAGAAGAGAAAAGAACCTGCTCGGCACATTTATTTCGGATCTGGTATTAACATTATTGAGCTATGTCAGTGAAAATGAAAGAGTGTGCATTAAGCAGCGGCAGGCTGAAGGGATTGCGGCGGCAAAGGCAAAAGGCGTGAAGTTCGGAAGACCTGAAAAACCACTTCCGGATAATTTCAGCGAGTATTGTCAGATGTGCAGGGATGGAAAAATATTTGTATTAAAAGCCTCAAAGGAATGTGGTATGCCAGAAAGCACGTTTAGACAGAAAATGAAGAAAGCATTGGAAACAGACGAACAGTAGGTAGAAAAGCTGGATTGTTAAAGTATACTTTTATGAGAATGCCACATTTTTACGAAAAATACCGAAAAACCAACAAAGAAATCTTGATTTTACAAGGTTTTTGGCGTAAACTACTAATTGTGAAAATGTAGCAAATTCCATTCGCATAAAAGTATACTTTTGTGCGAATCGAGGAAAAACTTCGATGAATATTAGAAAAATGTGGTGTTAAAGACGATATCCCAGAGAGAAAGAGATAATGTGAATATGAGGAGGATGGGGACATGCCTAAAACTGATAAAGAAGGACGAGAATATATTGAACAGGACGGAAAGAGATATTATAGAGATTTTTTTGGAAATTGGAATGCTGAAACTGATATTTTTGGAAATGAAAAAGTAAATACTGATATTTTTGGAAACCCTAAAGTTGAAACTGATATTTTTGGCAATCAAAAAATAGAAACTGACTGGCTGGGCAATCCATATGTTGAACCAGAGAAGAAAGACGATTCTGGTTGCTATCTCACAACAGCGTGTATGAGAGCAAAGTCCGCTCGATTTGACGATAACTGTGAAGAACTCAGCATATTGAGAAAGTTTCGTGATACATATGTTAAAGATTATCATCCGGAAACAATACAGGAATATTATGAAAAAGCACCATTGATTGTAAAAAAAATAGGAGAGCAAGACGAGTCGCAGACTATTTATGTGAGGATGTATAGAGAACTTGTTATCGGTACTTTAAGTCTTATTAAAAAGGGAAGAAATGAGGAAGCATTTGACTTGTATAAAGAATATTGTGATTCTTTATACAACAAATATTGTATCGCATAGGGAGGTGAAGGAATGAATCGACCACCAGAAATTTCAAGAAGAGAGTTAGAAGAATCCGGAGAGATACTCAGAGAGAAAGAAAATATACAGGGTCAATCTGACCAAAATCAGAGACAGACGACAGATTGGGATTCTCTTAAGGATGTACCTTTCAGAGGAGATCAGGAAGAAGAAGCATCTTCTAAAGAGTACGCAGATGAGGAAGAGATGTGTATGTAAATGAGAAAAAGCATTACAGGTATTTCAAATGCAAAAATGCAGGATTTAAATCATGTAAAGCAGATAGAGAGGACATTCACAATATATAGCACTTTTGACGGATTTCAATATTATAAGGATAAACTTCTTTTTCAAGAACGTTGCATTTATGAAGATCTTAAGACTGGGATTTTGTCATTTAGTGAAAAAATAGATATATCACCATGTGAAAAAAAGGTTGAAATTGAAAAAATATACAGATACGTGATGCTTGATACACCGATGATTTTTCATGTAGATAAATGCAATGTTTTTATGGATGGAAAGAAGATTTCTGTACGACCAAAATATAAAATGTCCTCAAGTATCTATAAAGATATCAAAGACGAGTGCTTATCGACAATAAACAAGATTAAGAACCTAGTAGAAAAAGAGAATGAATGGGGTATTTTGTTCGAAATTCACACATATTTGATAGACACAGTATTGTATCATGAAGGTGGTGGTGAGCATGATATAACAGGACCGTTTTTGAAAAATTCGGGAGTATGTGATGGTATTGCAAAAGCGGTAAAAAGCATTTGTGATTATGTTGCTTTCCCTTGTGTTGTGATAGAGGGTGAGGCGCAGAGGGCGGATGGAAAAATAGGAAGACATGCATGGAATGCGATTAAGATAGATGGGAAATGGAATTATTATGATTTTACTTTTGACATAACGCTAAATCAAAACAATCCGTGTAAAAGTATCAAATGTGTAGATTATTTTGGCTTGGATTACAGACGAATGAGCAATGACCATTTTTCTTGGAGTACAAAGTTGGATACAGATAATCAGCATGCTGATTATTTTGCCAAATTCAAGCTTGTTATTGCGTGTCAAGGTGAACTAGAGAATATGGTTTTCCGAGGAATGGAAGAAGGTAATCCTGATTTTGCATTTCGCATAGCCGAACATTGGAGGGAATTTGCCATTGGAGATTCTCTTGAAAAGTTAATTGATCTTGCTGTGAAAAAGTATAACCGAAGTTATCGGTATACATATATCTTTAATGAGAAACAAAGGACGGGATATGTCCATATTACATAAATGCTGTTGTGGCGGGGAGGAGATTCCAATGTCTTTGACTCATGAAATTGTATATGGTGGGCTGGTTGAGAGTAATAGTCCTCCACAGGATGGCATTCACGATTGTCTCCAAATTTCTGGAAAGTTTAATGGACAAAAAGCTAAATTTGGTATAAATGAGGAGATATTAAGTAAACATTTGCTTCTCGTAGGCGGAACTGGAAGTGGAAAGACGAACCTTTTCTACCATATTGTAAAACAATTAAAGAAAAATCTTAACAAAGATGACGTAATGCTGATTTTTGATAGTAAAGGGGATTTTCACAAGAAATTTTTTGAATCGGGAGATGTAGTAATAGGAAATTCTAAGACCTATAGAAAGATATCGGCCAAGTGGAATTTGTACGATGAAATCACTGCTGATGGAAGGGATAGAATCTCTATAGCCCAAAACACACAGGAGATTTGTAAGTCACTGTTTGCAGAAAGAAGTGAAAAAAATAACAGTAACCCATTCTTTCCCAATGCTGCGCGTGATTTATTGGCTTCAATCATTATATCTTTGGTCAGGGAGGGTGTGCCGTTCAGCAATAAGGATTTGAAAGATTTATTGGATTCGACTCCGATAGATGAAATACGCTCAATGGTGGGAAGCCATAGTGACCTGGCTTCTGTTGCGGCATATATCGGGGGAAAATCAGGAACTCAGGCACAAGGCGTGATGTCTGAGGTATACTCGGTTACAAGGGATATATTTACAGGTGTTTTCTCCGATGTAGGAGACTTTTCCATGCGAAAGTTTATTCGAGGAAAAGGAGGCCATACGGCATTTTTGGAATATGATCTTGCAATAGGCGATGTGTTATCTCCAATCTATACATTGTTATTTGACCTTGCATTGAAAGAAGCACTTGGCAGAACGGCTACTCAAGGCAACGTATACCTGATTGCTGATGAATTAAAGCTTTTGCCTAATCTGCGGCATTTGGAAGACGGAATAAATTTTGGTCGAAGTCTGGGTGTAAAGATATTGGCGGGGCTTCAAGGAATAGACCAGTTGAATGCAAACTATGAGAACGAGGCAAAGGCGCACAATGCTGTTGCGGGTTTTAGCTCAGTATTTGCATTTCAGTCAAATGACTATAACACGAGAGAGTACGTCAGCAGGCTATTTGGAAAAAACATGATTCTTGAGACATTTCCGGAGGCGAATGGCAGCAGGCATTATGAAAAACGGGAAGGCTTTGTAGTAGAGGATTGGGATTTGATTGGTTTGGATATAGGCGAGGCTGTTGTTGGATTACCAAACATTCCGCCATTTAAATTCAAATTTGATTTGTTTCATGGGTAGGTGAGATATGGGTTTATTAGGTGACGCATTTCATGTAATGGGTGGTGTTACAAGGGCTGCTTATGGTGTATCCATGTGGACTGGTAATTCCATATATACTGCATTACAAAATGCCAGGACAAAAAAAGAAATCAGACAGATATGTGATCATGCATCAGAGGCGAATTTTCAGAATCGCTCTGTGATGATTATGCCAAATGAAAATAAGCAGCAGTTATTGCTGGTAACATCTGATCCAAGCGATAATGACATATATGACTATGACACAAAGAGCCAAACCCCTGCTCTGGATTTTATCTGGGGTGAAAACGATTATCCTGAAGGAGAGATTGTTTCCGGAGGAGAAGTTCGCACAAGAATGGAGGCGTTAATTCCTTTTGTGCATAAATCGCAGCAGGAGGGGATTCCTCTTATAGCATTACATAGCGGTAATCGAGATATCGGTGCTATGATAAGAGAGCATAGTGTTGATGCGGAATTTATAGATAGAACAAATACTTATTATGATGTATTCCGTGGAATGCCGGTGGATGATATTGCATATCTCTTATACGAAACAATGCCGAATGATGATTCCAATCCGAGTTCGGAGTCACTGTTGAGGGCATTGATAGAGGTTGTGCTTCATAAAGAGGGAACAGTTACGATTCAGAATCTAGCCGTTTTTCCTATATTAAAATTAAAAGATGAACTGGATAAGCTATTAAAGGATGGGGAAATCACGACAATTGAACATAGAGAAATAGATAGATATTATATGGCGGGTTCATCGGAAACAGATGCCGTTAGAATTTTTTTGAACAAACTGAATCGTCAGGCTGAAGGAATATATGGGAGACCGACTGGCAGAAAAAGCAATATAAAAAGAATGCTCAATCAGAAAGGAGTAATCTCTATTGATGTGGGAGGGGTCAATAATGAACTTATTGGTGAATTGGTTATTAACCACTTGATGTTACTCCAAGCGCAGGGAAAGGAATTCTCGATTTTGCTCGATGATGTTCCAATATCCAGGTTTTTGAAAATAAGGGATTTATTGAGGGGAAGGACATACGCGATAAGTCAGAAGGATTTTATATCATCGTTGTACGGAGGAGATATCCATGGAGATGAATTGTTTGCAGAACTTACCGGAAATGTTGCAAAGATAGTGTTGTTTCGTCATTCCGCCGGTACTTCTTGTCAAAAGTGGTCAGATTTTATGGGAAAGTATAAAAAAATCAGGATACGATACAACATATCACAGAATAATTCATTTATGAATTCCAGTGATACCAGAGGAATTTCTGTCGATGAAACCGATGAACCCAGAGTAAGAGCAGAAACACTGGGTAAGCTGACTGGTTCGCTGGCATGTGTATATAGTACAAATGGGATATTATTTGCTGAGGTGTAAATAGATGGAGGTAAACTGATGGAGGAACAAAAAAGTAATACATTCGATAAAGACAGAACATCTTTTGGCACAGATGGTTCTGTAAATGAGTATTGTATAGATAAATCAGAAATTCAAAACATTGTTGACAAAAATGGTGAAGAGAGCGCCAAACCTCTCGATTTTATAATGGATGAAGAGCGGGAAACGGAGAAAGAATCCAATCCAAAATTTGGTCTAGCCCTTGAAAAGATAGAACAGCATATTGAAGAACAGGCAGAAAGCTACAAAAAAATGGCAGCTGATGTCAGAGAGATGCATAAGCTTTACCATAATGAATTTGCTGGCAGGTTAAAATCTATGCAGGACGAATTGGAATGCTACCACGAGATAGACAGAGGCAGGGCTTTTGATGATGTTTTACGCGAGGTTGCGAGAATCTATTGTGATAATGAGGCGCTTTTGAACGTAGAAGTGGATGATAAAACAGCGAAACATATCAAATACCTTTTTATGGATATAAAACAGCTTTTAGAGAGCAATGGCGTTATGTTGCAGAAGAGTAAACCGGGGGATAAAAGGAACAGCAAGTTTTGTCAGATTGTAGAGCGAATAGAAACGGATAATTCTGAATTGCATGATACAGTCGTTTCCAGTAAAGGTACTGGTTTTTACACAGAGAAGAGACCCCTTATCAAGGAACTGGTTGATGTATATGTGTATAAAGAATCTGCTGTGGATAATTTGACTGAATAAAAAACGAGAGGAGAAATCAAAATGGCAAAAGTATACGGAATTGATCTTGGCACTACCTATTCAGTTATTGCTACTTTAAATGAAAACGGAATGCCGGAGGTAATTGAAAACTATGAGGAGGATTCCAGGACGCTTGCATCGGCAGTATATTTTCAGGAAAGCGGCGATCCTGTAGTGGGAGAAGCTGCAAAGGCACAAGCTGAAATTGAGCCTGAAAGAGTGGTTCAGTTTGTCAAACGGGAAATTGGAAAACCAGATGCAACAATAAGGAATTTTGATGGCGTTGCTTATGATCCAATTATGATTTCTTCTTTGATATTGAAGAGAATGAAGGAATATGCCGAGGAACAGGGAAACGATGAAGTAAAGGATGTCGTAATTACCTGTCCGGCATATTTCGGAAATGAGGAAAGAACTGCGACTAAACAGGCGGGTAAAATTGCGGGCCTGAACGTTCTTGATATCGTTAACGAGCCTACAGCGGCTGCACTTAATTATTGCTGCAGAGAATTTGGTGAAAACAGAAAAATTATGGTGTATGATCTTGGAGGCGGTACATTTGATATCACACTTTTTGATTTTAGTGTTGATGATGATGGCAAAGCAACCATAGATGTTATCGACTCAGGCGGCAATGACCGGCTGGGTGGTATTGATTGGGATGCCAGGTTATATGATTATATTGCGGAGCTGTACTGTGACGAAAATGGTTTGGCATTGGAGGATATAACACCGGAATTAAGAGCTGTCATTCAGCGCCAGGTGGAAGGAACAAAAAAGTTGCTTTCTAAGAAGGCTAATCACAGTATTAATATATCATATGATGGTGATGTTACCCGAATAGAGATTTCGGCAGATGCATTTAAGGAAAGGACACAGGATCTTGTCGAGATGACTATGGATTTTGTCAGGCAGATTCTTGAAAATAATTCACTGACTGCGGCAGATATTGATGTAGTTCTTCTTGTTGGAGGATCTACTAAAATGCCAATGATTCGTGAAGCTGTAGAAACTGTGTTTGCAGGAAAAGTAAGGATGGAAGACCCTGATCTAGCAGTGGCAAAAGGTGCGGCGTTGAAGGCTGCTCTCGAATGTGTAGAAAGAGTATTGGAAAAAAATCAAGATCAGAGTGGAGAAGAGGAGGATGAAGAAAGCGGTGGGTATGGAAGTGATGATGAGATGCCTGATTTCACGCAGGAGGAGGCCGAGCAACTTCGCAAAATAATTCCTCAGAAGGTGAGTACTGTTAGTGATAAATTGTCTCGTTCATTCGGTCCGGCTGTATGGGTTGATGAAGAACATTTTATGATTGATAATCTTCTCTTTGTGGGAGATGAGTCTCCGGCTGAAGCTACGGAGACTTATGGAACAGTGGTAGATAATCAGGTTGCAATAGATCTTAAAATATATGAAAACGTTGGAAAAGACCGGATTAATGATAAGCATGTAATGCCATCAATAGATGAGAATGGAAATGAGCAATATACAGATCCTGCATTGAAGGTAAAAAAATTGGGTGAGGTTAAACTGGAACTTCCAACAGGAACACCTAAAGGCTCTCCTATTAAAGTGTTTTTTCGGTGCAGTGCAATTGGCCTTGAGGTAAAGGCTACTAATCCGGATACCAACGAAACGGTAGAAACAGTTATTACATCTGAGAATACAAAGACGCAGGAAGAAATGAATGAAGCTATCAGACATGTTGCTTCACTCAAAACAAGCAGCGATTTTTAACAGAGGGAGTTAGAGATAAATGTCAGTTTCAGTAGGTATAGATTTAGGAACAACGTATTCGGCGGTTGCTTATGTTCCAGAAGGGGAAAACACCCCCAAAATAATTATGAATTCAGAGGGAAGAAAAATCACTCCCTCTGTAATTCAATTTATGAATGGAAATCTTATTTTTGGAAGTGAAGCCGAAAGTGCGTTTATTGCCGGAGAAGAAGGATGTGCTGCTACCTTTAAACGTAGTATGGGTAGTAATGATTCCTATTGCATAATTGATGGAAAATCTTATTCATCAACAGATTTATCTGCATTGTTATTAAGACATTTGAAAGAAGATGCGGAACGAGAATTGAATGATACTATCGACAGTGCTGTTATTACGGTTCCTGCTTATTTTTATTCCGCCGAACGAGAGGCAACAATTCGTGCTGCTGAAATTGCAGGACTAAAGGTTAAAAAGATAATTGATGAACCAAATGCGGCGGCAATGGCTTATGGCTTGAATCATTGGAGAGAAAATGCGAATATACTTGTTTATGATTTGGGTGGCGGAACATTTGATGTGACTTTGACACATATGAATGGAAACGGAGATTTGCAAACCGTTGTAACACGTGGAGATCATTATCTTGGAGGCCGTGATTGGGATAACAGGCTGGAGAATATATTGATTGATAAATTTGAAGATGAAACGGGACTGGAAATTCGGAATGATGATGAATTGCTGCGGACAGTGAGAGGATTGTCTGAGGGAACAAAGAGGCAGCTTACGTCATTAAAGTCTGCTAATGCAAATGCTTCATTCTCAGGATATGGTTATGCATCCGTATCAGTTACACGCCAGGAATTTGAGGAAAACACGGTTGATTTAATTGAGAGAACCGGAACTCTTTGCAGAGCTATTATGGAAGAGGCGAACCTTAAATGGTCAGATGTTTCGGATATTTTGTTGGTGGGTGGCTCTACAAGGATGCCGCAAGTGTCAAGTTATCTGTTTAAGCTGTACGGCAAGAAACCGATTACACATGTTAATCCAGACGAAGCAGTAGCATTGGGAGCAGCGATACAGTCCGTCAAGGAAAGCAGTCAATATACGCAGCTAACCGTTGCAATCATGGATGGAAAGAAAAGGACGGATCGCTCCGCTTCATTAGGGAAGATGCACTTAGCAGCAAAACCAGCGAAAAAGCTGGATGGACTTGGCGTGATGACGTTGAGGGAAACCACAGCGCACGCTATGGGAATGATTGCCGTCAGTGAGGATGGAACACACTATGTCAATGAAATTATTATTCCGGCCAATCATCCGAGACCGGTTAAATCAGCAAAGGCCTTTTCGTTCAGAGTGCGGAGAAAAGGATTGAACGAAATGGAAATTTTTGTTTTGCAAGGGGATAAGGAGAATCCGCTTGATAATATGATTCCATTTAGATATGTTGTTACCGGGTTAAAGTATGACAAGAAGAAAAAGGGAAAATCAATTGTAAGGATTCAATATAGTTATGATGACAACGGAGTGATAAATGTGGAGGCACGCCAGGATGATGAGAGGACAAATTTGACTGTACGCAGGGATAAAGTCCCAGAGGATATGTCAAAATATGGACTTCCCCTAGATGCGAGTCAAAATCAACCGATGCCCTTGAATGTCGTAATGGCAGTAGATGTGTCGGGGAGCATGTCGGGAACTCCAATTGCTGATGCGAAAGCGGCCATGTGTGATTTCGTAAGGCAGCTTGATTTTGCATACACTTGTGTCGGGGTGGTGGCTGTGTCAGATAAAAACCAGATAGTGTGCGGGCTGACTGATAATGAAGATGAATGTATTCAAAAGATACAAAGCATTGAATGCGGACAAACTGGATATGGAAATGCGGAGCATCCATTCTATACTATAGAAAATATGTTGAAGAACGAGGAAGGAAGGTTATTCGCCGTTATATTAGCAGATGGAGTTTGGGATCGTCAGCAGAATGCGATAGACGCAGCTCATGAGTGCAATGAGAATGGCATAGAAACTGCAGCCATTGGGTTTGGAGGGGCAGATTATAATTTTCTTCGGAGTATTTCTTCAGAGGATGCCAATGCAATGTTTGTGCCACAATCAGAGCTTACGCAGGCATTTGGGAGTATAGCCCAAAGTCTCGGAGATTTGGGGATAGCAGAGGAAAACGTAAAAGTGACGGATGTGGCAACGTGGGAAGGATGATAAATTCATATGGCGGAATACGATTTTTTTGATATAACGGGTCTATCGTTTGATCCTGCTGAAAAAGCCGCAAAAAAGATTAAGGCTGCCATAGAAAAAGCGGAGAAAAGTCTTGGCGGTATGCTTGGGAGTATTTCCCAACAGGCACAGCGTGACGAAATTAATGGGAAATTGGATTTGCTGAGGAAAGTGAAAGCAGAAGTCTTGAGCAACGATGGAAAAGTGCTTCCTAAATTTGCTGAACTTGCTGATGAGAGAAAAACAACATCAAGGAAACGACTTGAGTCTGCAATAAGACTTGAGAAGCTTAGTAAAAGCGAACTGGTTGTAACAAATGGAAAAATAAAGGCTCAAAAAAAGAATACCCGTTTATCCAAGGAAAGCATTGAGGATGCTTACAGGAGTTATGGATTTACTATCCTTAATATAGATCCATTTGCAGCAATGCCTAAATTTCCAACCAATTCGGAAAAAATTTATAGTGAACTTGCAATTTTAAGAGAAAGCAGAGATCCAAATCCAAACGGTGCGGATTTAACTAAAGTATACGATTTGTACAGTTTTGCTGCCTATTTGAGCGGAGAACCGGAAAATGCAGCAGAATATAAAGATATGTCTACCAGGGATATATCAAATTTGTTTGATGAGTATTCAAAGAAAAATTCAATGAGAAATGACCCTTTAGGTAAATTATGTGTTTCAATTGCAACGGCGGGGAAAACGAATGTTTTTAATAATGAGACAAACAGAAAGGCGTATGAACAATTCCTGCTGTATAAGAGTCCTGAACTTACGGAGCTATTTTCTATAATGAAGGATTCGGTGCAATCGGATTTACGTGACTTTGGATTTGCGGACATTTGTATAAAAAAAATTACGGATGTTTTTGGAGATTCCGATGTAGCTCTTGCGATATATAACAGCGAGGCAGGACTTAGGGATGACCCTTATGTTCCGGAAAAAGCATCATTTTCAGTGAAATGCGTTAATTGCCAGAATGTTTCGGAGTTTGTAAGCATTAAAGAAGCTAAAAAGGTAAATAAATGCAGACATTGTGGCAAGGAGTTTTATAAAAAATGCTCACATTGTGGTAAGGATATTCTAGTTTCTTTAAATAGATGTCCAGAGTGCGGTTTTGTATTTGCGAATGTTGCTCTGTTTTCAAAGTACATATCTCTTGCAGAAAAGGCATTAAAGCAAGGGAAACTCAATGAGGCTAGGGAGCAGCTGATTCGTGCAAAGATAGCTGAGCCCAATGAACAGAGCCAGACAGTATCTTTGGAGAAAAAGTTGGAATCTGAGGAGGCCAAAATTGCGGAGCCAATTAAGAAACTTCGTGTTTTAATAACGAGTAAGCGGTATGAGGCGGCAGAGAGTTTTCTTGCAGAAATTGTAAGAAAATATCCACAGATTGATTTGATGGATCAAAAAAAGGAGATTAAAAATGTATTGTCAGGGTGCCGGTCCAGATTTGAAGCCTGTGAGACTATGCCGCTATCTGACAAAATTAACATTTGTCTTGAAATATTAGACATTTGTGAGGACTTTCGGCCTGCAAAAGAAATCTTGGATAGAAATCCTCCAGTTGTGGTAAGAGGAATAAAGGCATTATTTGATGATGACAAGAAGGCAGTAGTGATTAGATGGGACAAGTCTACGGAGCCAGGTGTATCTTATGTATTAGTTAAGAAAAATGGAAGTGCGGTGGCTATTGGAATCAATGACGGAACAGTTCTCATGAAAGGAGGAGATACATCTTTCAATGATAGATCAATTTCCGCGGGAAATGAATATACATATACATTATTTGCATATAGAAAGGGAAGCATTTCAAAGCCGATATTCGTCAGGACTAGAGTATTGTCCAGAATTCTAGATTTGAGGAATCAACAGAAAGACAACTCCTTGATTGTATCATGGAGACTGCCCGAAAACAGCAGAGGGGCAATTGTTAAGTATCAGCATAAAGGAAAAGAGTATACAATTTCTGACAATGTTTATCAAAGCATTGAGATAAAAAATATAGAATATGGAAACCCATATACCATATGCGTCAGTGCCGATTATGGTGATTTGGGAATCAGTGATATAGAAAAAATTACGGTAACGCCTACGCCAGTGGTAAATTCTTTTTATATTACCGGAGGACAGGTAAAAGACAATCATTGCCCAATTGGATGGTCTATCACTGAAAAAAATGTTGACTTACAGATTATGGTTGACGGGAAAGTTGTGCAGAATACTCGTTCCGAACTCAAAACATGCATTATAAACTTGCCTCCCGATAACCATTATAAGGTTCGGGTAAAAGCGTTTTCCGGCGGACAGTGGATTCCGTCAGAGAATGAGCTTATTATCAATACCTATAAACCTGTACAGATTGATGAAAATGGAACTACAATCTCAGAGAATACAAGATCGACTGCAAAAGGGACAAGCCATCAGATTGAGATAAAAGTAAAATTAGAGGATAATGTACCTAGAAATATTGTTGCTTTGTATTGTATTGTCAGGACAAAGGAGCCAGGCATGACAAAAGCTCCTTGGGCTACAGAAAATGACATAAATGGCAATTCGGATAGAATTGATTATGATACATATTTGCAGTGGCATGAAATTACAAAGCAACTGACAGCGCATGATGAAGATGCATATTATGTTACTATTTTTTCTGTTTACAGAGTTGAGGGGCGAGATATAATTTCAGCACCTTGTAAAAAGAAATTCAACAGACCTTTGGATGCAAATATATATTGGAAAGCCATTAAATCACTTTTTGGAAGCAGGTTGACCATAGATATTGAATCTAATAGACCAATGGGAAAACGACCGGAAATGGTTTTGTGTGCTTCTCCTGGAGGTAAACATTTGCTTTCAGATGAGGACAGTTCTGCTGTTGAATTAGCAAGAATTAGTGAGGAAGTTTATGATAGACCAAAGTTAAAAATAACGGAAAGCTTCGGTTTGTCTTTTTCGGAAAAGAAAAAGACAAAAGTGTTTTTGTTTGTGAAAAATATTTCAAATAATGAAACATATTCTGTGCGATGGGCCGCAGGATATGATGGAAAACTATAATATTTCAATGAGGAGGTTCCAATGGCTGGGATATTTAACAAATTTATGAATCGCGGAAAGTTTACCTGTCCGTTCTGCTTTAGTGAGTATGATAAAGAAAGAATTAAATATGTATGTCCTGATTGTGGTGAGACAACTTATCCTAAGACATCTGCGGAAAAGAAAAAACCTTCCATACGCTGTGAGCATTGTGGAAGGATGGCAACGGTAAGGCTTTGCCCTGAATGTGGAGAATATAACAAGCAAATACCAGAAGAAGCAAAAGGAGTTATTCCACTAGGTGCTCTTGATGCTGACGGAAGCCTTCCATTTTGTATTATAGGAGTATCATCGTCTGGAAAAACCAATTTTATTACAGTTATGCTTCATGAGTTAAGCCGGGTTTCTGAATTGAGGATTGCCTTGTCAGCACAAAATAAGTACACGAGGGATGTCCAAAGGGAGAATTATACAAATATTTACGAGAATCATATCCCCCCGAGACCGACTGATCCTACAGAACTGGGAGATAGGCTGAAGCCCCAGCTTTGGCAGATTAAGAATCTGATGAGGCAAAAGAGTAACACTACGCCTACATATACATTTACAATTTATGATGGAGCAGGAGAGGATCATTCAGAAAGGCTGGATCCGTCATCAGCAATATGCGGATACATTAATGCATCTAACGCAATTATTATTACATTGGATCCATTGATTCTCACTAATCTTCGGAGGATGATTAACCCTGATGTGAGAAGAAATTCCGGAGCTTCAGAAGGGGATACAAATAGTGCAGAAGATATAGTCAATAGTGTTGCTGCTTACATAAAAGCAGCAAGAGGGCTAAATACGAATAAGATGTTGACAATACCAGTTGCTGTCGTTCTGACAAAATTTGATACAATTCTTCAGTTGGATTCACTTCCGGCAGGAGCTGTGGTTCGAAAACCTAGTATGACATTTTCCAGGGGTAAGGTAAACCTGACGGAGATTTCGCAGGTAAATGAGGAAATCAGAGATTGGCTCTATGGAATTGGAGAAGGGTCATTTATTGCTGCATTGGAGTCGAATTTTAAAAATTTTTATTTCTTTGGGGTTTCCAGTTACGGAGAACCGCCTGAGACACAGGGTTCTGTAAATGAAAACATAAAACCTCATAGGATTTTAGATCCGGTTCTTTGGCTGTTTAAGGAAGAAAAGTTTATAGATTGATACTGGTATAGTGGTATCGGGAAGGAGATTTTATGTATTATGATCTGATTTACACAAGATGCAGACATGGTGTAGATATACTACGTTCTGGTCAGCCGATTTTGAGTGATGGGTTTAAGGTATATGCCTGTTGCTCTGATTTATATAAAGAAGATATCGTTGATCTGCAGCTTGTTATGAATTCATTACAGAAAAAGCAGTCGTTTAGTGAACCGGATTTTATGGATGATGCATATCTTTATGCTGTGCCGGATGCAGGGTTTAGTTTCTTAAACTCCTTTCATCCAATTCCATATGATTTGTCTGTGACCGGGGATTTTGCAAAACGTCCGGGTATGTATTTGAATCATGCTATTATAGGGAATTTTAAATATCTTTATCCTTTTGAGATTTTTCACGATAGGAAGGTTTGGACAGCCCGGGAAAATAATGAGGCGTATTATTATGAAAATGAACCAGCAGATTTGGAATGCAGGGAAATAAGAGCAAGTGAAAGCCCGTTTTATTCTTTTAGCAAAATAGGAAATTTTATTAAGGATGGTAGGGCAGATGCATTAAAGAAAGCTGTTGCTTTTATTCTTGGCCAATTTTTGCTGCCGCTTGACAAAAGGAAATATCTTGTAATAAAAGATGAATCATCGGAAAATATAGAAATGTGGATAGGTGCAATTGAACTGGCATTTTCGCCAAGAATTGCATCAAACATTCCATTTGCCACACGAATGGATAAATTCATCAATTCCAATATATATTATGTGAAAGAAGATGGCAGCTTTTCACAGCAACAGCAAAGCTCTCCAGCTAACCATACCCGTTTGCGGGCTATGATTGTTGGAGTTGCTTCAAAGGACAAGTCCAATCAGGTGCGCATTCTTAATGATTCGCCTTATGTAGTTTTAGACGGAGAAAACAAGAAGGCAGAATTTAATATGGAATCATTGGGAGAATTTTTTAATATAATATCATCCTTTGATGGAATGCATGAAAGGTTTTCGAGAGAATTTTTGCAATCATTCGATATTCATTTTCCTTCAGCTGATTTTAATGCACTTGCGAAAGCATATGAAATATTATGCGGAGATTCTTTTGGTTCTCCGGAAGAATATGCCAAAGCACTTTCAGTATTGTCTAAATATAAGATTTATAAGACGAATATTATTTCCGAGATATATGAAAAGGTTAATTGCCGGCTTGGTCAATTTATAAAAAGCAGCTTGGAAAAATCATTTCCTATTCTTAATTGGGTAGGGGATGTATCTGACGTGGTAGGAGATCCTGACGCGAAGACGAGATTGTCAGAGATTATTAGGGACAGAGCAAAGGAAGTGTTTTTCACTGATTATAAGAAGGGTGGAATTACAGCTTTTTGGGATGAAGTTAAGGGAGGACCATTTGTTGAGGATGTTGGAAAACTTTTAACGGATATGTCAGTTGCAGATGAATATGCTGAAGTAATAAGGTTATATGATTCTTCTGATGCTGTTCTCTTCTTAGAGATCTATTGTATGTTATGCCGTGATATACTAAGGAAGGGTGAATCGGCAAAATTGATTGTTTCATACTGTGTTACATCATGTGAAAAAAAGCCAATGACGGACAGCTCATACAAACGCATATTGTTGACACTAAAAAAAGTAGTTGGAGATGATGCACTTAAATTCTTGTTAGATGGTATTAAGACTTATGAACCAGAGATTTTTGATTCTGTAGTAGACCATGTTATTGTAGTAAGCAGTGGTAGAGGCTTGACTCTTGACGATATGTTCTTATTATGCGGGGATTTATCAGAATATGGTATGTATGATAAGGAACAGATGCTTGTACGCCATTATATTGAAGATGCGGAGAACATAATGGAACTGGAAGCATTTTCAGAAAGAGCAGTCAGCGCAGCCTGTTTTGATGAGAAAACAAAGGAAAAAATCTATGAGCTTCTTGATGGCAGGGTAAACGTGGAGGGACAGGACTCTGAAATTTTTGCAGCATCTATACAGAAAAACCTCCCGAAAGACACTGTTTGTACAAATTCTGCCCATATTGTAGCGATAGATAATTTGCTGCATATGAAAAAAGGAGATTCTGTTAAAATGTGTTTGAAGCCGTATATAAAACAGGATTTTCCTTCTGTTTTATCAAAAAATTATGTTGCACGGCTGATATCTGCACTGTTAAAGATTAAGACAACCAGAGAGGACCAGTGGTTTATCCTTGATTTGTTATTGGAGAGTCCGGATATTTTTCTTAAACAGTATATGTCCGCACTTGTTATGACAGCTGAATCAAATCCAGAAAAATGGGAAAGAACACTTGAATTTATTTATGCAAGTCCTAACGCAAGAACTAAGAGGAAGCTTGAGAGCATTTTGAGCAGCTCTATTGTAAATTCTGGACTTAAAAAGAAGAATCTGGATGCCTTGGGTAAACTTTTGTCAGACAAGAGTATGCGCAAATATTATGAAAATATTATTGATGATGCAGCTGATGAAATAAAGGAAAGAGATGGTTCTATCGTTTCTAAATTATTTGGCGGATTCAGAAAATAGGAGGAAGTGATATGAGAAATATTGGATTTGTTATGGCTTCGAGAATGCTTGTGGAAGAAAGAAAACTTGTAAGGTTTATGTATCGTGAAAAAGGGGAAGGGAACGATAGTGGATGGCGTTTTTTTACGGGAGAAGAGGATCAGCAATATGTAGATGATCCGGATAATATTAAAATTTATGATATCCAGACTATACTGGATATCGACAAAAGCATAAGGCCTTACCTGGATTCTGCGGAATACAGTGCATTTGAGAAAGATGAAGATGAGAAGTGTTTTCGAATGGTTGAGGACTTTGATTTCGGCAGGAATATAGAGGAGGCTTGACTATGGCGTTGCATAGACCGTACATACGTGCAAGTGTCCGTGAAGAGGTAGAAAAAAGGGCTGAAAAAAATGAAAAAGGACAGTTTTTAGATGCCAATACTGGAAAGCCTATAGAAGGAAAGTATGATCTTGGGCATAAAGCCGGTCACGAGCATTGGCGCGAAGCAGAAAAGGCAGAAGCCGAGGGGTTGGATCAGGAAGAGTTTAATGAGAGAATGAATAATCCTGATTATTATCAGATAGAGGATCCGCATGAAAACAGATCTCATGCCCATGAAATGCAGGATGAAGATAATTTGTCTCAAGAAGAATCAAGCGAAACAGAGGAAAACGGGCAGGAGATGTAGAATAGGAGGTCGGGGACAATGGATTCAATGCCATCTGCTGTTGCTGAACATGTAAGCATTTTTTTTTCATGGATAAAGAATGCATGGAATATGTCTGTGCATTTTGTGAATATATTGCCGCCAGTTGTGAGGTTTATTATTCATGCCGCATTTTATTTGTCTATACTGGGGATTATATTAACACAAATTCGTGCTATGTTTTTTAACAGGGATAAATGGAAAGAAAAATATAATAGCGGATTGACATTCAGCTATTTCAGAGGGACAGGACAATATCAACGCCGTTATATTTATAGGGATGCCCACAACTTTCTCTCAGACAGGACATGGCTATTGCTTAGTGCCGCTGGTGTGGCATACCATCTTGGCATTTATGAATCGGATTCAAAATTAAGGCTGTTTTTGCTTTCTTTTATACATATACCTTTAACAGTTATTGGCTTTATTGAAATGGTGTTCAGGGTTGTGTTTGGAACAATATATTTGTGGATTGCAAGTATTATACATGGATTGTTGCTTATTATCTTGAAGATTGTCACATTGATAGTTACTCCCTTTTTTAATCTGATAGATAAAGCGAAAAGAAACGAACAGCATTGTACCTATTGTTACCGATCTTTTAAAGTGCCAGGATATGTATGCCCTTCATGCGGCAAAATACATAAGGATTTAGTCCCTGGGGATACGGGAATATTAACAGCAAGATGCGGATGTGGGAAATTTTTGCCATGTTCTTTAATATCAGGCCGTTCCCGTCTTGAAAGTGTCTGTCCAGAATGCGAAAAGCCACTGGCAGCAACGGGAGCCAGGGAATTTACCCTTCAATTGATAGGTGGGGATACATCAGGGAAGAGTGCATTTTTAGCTTCTTTTCAACATTTGTACCGCATGACGGGAAATGCGGATAATGTTAAGATTGAACCGTTTCCAAAAGAAGAGTTTGATGCACTGGAAAAAATGTTCATGACCGGAAATACATCTGAGTCGTCTAAGACCTCTATTGTTACATATAGCATGGTACATAAATATGAGGATGGATTCAAAGACACCCTTGTGGTATATGATGTCCCGGATGAGGTGCTTATCAGTGGTGTATATGAGCAGAATCCGCTGAATTTTGGATATACAGATGGAGTTTTGATTATTATTGATCCGACAACAATAAAGGCTGTGCGAAACGAGAGTGAAAAGAATGGACAGATGATACCGGATAACAGCTTTGCTGATAATGAAGCGAATGCAGAGGATGTAATAATTGAATTTATACAGCAATTTTCGAGATTAAGTAACCGTTCTTCAAATAAAATGATAAAAATTCCAGTTGCGGTCATTATCAATAAAGCGGACTTAAAAGCTGTGAAAAATAAAATTGGATTAAGAGCGATTGAAAAAATGTACCAATCTAATCCAGCCAAATTCAATGATGACATTAATATTGCGAGAAATACAGCTTGCAGAAATTATATGATTTCAATAGGAATGGCAAATACGATTAATAATTTGGAGAGCGTATTTTCTAAAGTGCAATACTTTCCGTCAAGTGCGATGGGTCATATGGCAGAAGAAGGAACGCCATTCAGTCCGTTTGGTGTAATAGAACCGATTGGGTGGATAGCCAGTCAAAATAATGTTAGATTCAAAGACATACTTGCTGCCTCAAGTAAAATAGTAGGTGAAGATTCTTTTGAAGATGTTTTAACGGCAAAAGCATTGTTGGAACGCTATAAAAAAGCTGAGAAATTTCTTTCTGATAGAGAATTTGGCAAAGCTTATGATGAATTCATGCGTTTGGGAAATTATCGTGATGCACAAGAACGCGCCAAAACTGTAACAGCGCAGTGCTATAGTTATGCAAAGCGAATGTTTGAAGGGAATAATTTTGAGGAGGCGGCAAAACAGTTCACTGCCATTAAGGATTATAAAGATTCTGCTGACTATGCCGCTGAATCTTTGTATCAGTATGGAAAAATTCTGGTGAATGAAGGAAAATATAAAAGGGCCTGCGATTGTTTTAAGCGTCTTGGAAACTATAAGGACACGCATTCAAAATATTTGGAAGTGCGGTATTTGATTGCTAAAAAGGAGGCGGAACAAGGTAATCCAAAGGTTGCGCTTGATGAATATAACAAGCTCGGTGATTATAAGGATGCCAAGCAGAATGTAAGACTTCTCTTCCCTAAACTTATAAAGAATGGTGAAAGGAGAAACCTTGCGTTTGGAAAATATAAATGGAGAGTTATTCGAGTAGATAAGGATATGGCGTTGGTAATAACCGAAACGGTTATCTGCCAAAAAGCATATAATGATACTTTGACTGGAATTACCTGGAGGGATAGCAGTGTCAGGAAATTTCTTAACACAGATTTTTTATGTGATTTTGATGACCGTGAAAAAAGAATGATATTTTCAACAATGATATCAAATAATGGAAACCCAGAATATGGAACGAGCGGCGGAGAAAATACTGTTGATGCAGTTTTTTTGCTAAGTGATTCAGAAATGAGAACACTGTTTTCGTCTGATCAGGATAGGATTCCGAAGGAAGGGGGAATAAAAGCTGAATGGTGTTGGTTGAGAACACCAGGCGGAAACAACTCCTACGCTGCTATTGTTGATTCCAAAGGGGCAATAAGTGATGGCGGTAATACGGTTAATAACAGAAATGGCGGGTTAAGACCTGCGATGTGGATTATACTGTAAAGGAAGGTCGATGGAAATGGAAGAAGACAAGACAGAAAATGCTGAGAATACAAGAAAAAAATATACTGTAAAATCCATGTCAAAAAAGGTAGCAACTTGGATAATAGCTATTCTCATTGGACTTTTTATAGTAGACCTTATTCGTTCATCTCAGGCAGGAACTTCCCCTTGGATTAGCAGATATATGGAAGTCCATTATCCAGGAGTGCTGGATGCTTTGTCTGATGGAAGCAGTAGTGATTCCATGGCCGCCACGGAGGAAGCGGCAGCAGTTGAAACTGGAGTTTCGGTGGAGGAAGCTGAATCGGACAGTGTTTTTGATGCTGATGGATTTATTTTTCCCGACAGTGCAGATGAATACCTGACTGAGGACGAATTATACGAATTAAAGTATGATGAAGAGTATAGTTTTGAAGATTTACTTGGATTTGCAAGAAATGAAATATATGCTCGTCATGGATTTCCATTTAAGGAAGGCGGCAGATATTTTAATCATTATATTCAGTATGACTGGTATAATGAATTGGAGCATAATGATGTTTCGAATGGCGAACTTAATGAATTTGAACACGCAAATGTAGATCTTATTGTTAATATTGAGACAAGGGAAGGGTTTCGGTAATAATAGCTAAGGCCGTGTTTTGGGATTGGAGATTATGAGTCTATGAATATGGTTTTGCGTGATTGAGGTAAAAAAAGAACAGATTTTTGGTTTTCCAAAAGTGTAAGTTTTATCGGCGGTCATCGTGACCGCCTGTTTATATGTATGATGATTATAGAAATAATTCTTCACTTCTTTTGTAAACTGTAACTCTATTGGTTGCGTTCATTCCGTAATATTCTAAGATATTGAAGTTCTTCTTCTGATGTTCAAAATTTCAGATTCTTATCGAAAATAATTTTACAAACACACTTGACAACACTTCTCTGAACTGACGGGCGGCAAGGGAGTGACTTTTGCTACGGGTACGCCAATCTCTAATAGTATGACGGAATTATACACGAATATGCGGTATCTCCAGTATGGCACGTTACAGAAACTTGGGCTTGGGCATTTTGACAGTTGGGCTTCTTCCTTTGGAGAAACGCAGACAGCGATAGAATTAGCCCCGGAGGGAACCGGATACCGGGCAAAAACAAGGTTCGCCAAGTTTTTTAACCTGCCGGAACTGATTGCGCTTTTTAAGGAGAGCGCCGACATTCAGACACCGGATATGTTAAAGCTGCCTGTGCCGGAAGCGGAGTATGAAAACGTAGTGTTAAAGCCGAGTGAGTACCAGCAGGACATGGTTTCCTCCCTTGCGGACAGGGCGGAGGCGGTGCGAAACAGGCTTGTGGAGCCATATCAGGATAATATGCGTGAGCGATACGTTACAGCTACAAACCACGAGGAAAACGTGACAAAAGCTGTGACTGGTTTGCAGTAGTTAAAAGCACATCAGGATAACTGATAATCTGAGAAGTGGAATGACAGGGTAACGCCTTGAAACGCTTCCCTTAATACCCCGTTGGGCGAGTGGATAAAGTTCACGGCTCACAGCACGGAGAGGACGGCTGAAGTATACCCAAACAGGCAGAGCTGTGGAAAGGCCGGCAGAGGTGCCGGCTGTATATGACAGGTCGGAGGTCTATATATAGTCATGGTTAGAATGTCTGAAAAGACTGACATATCTGCGAACGTACAAGTCTATATGTCGCATAGATAGAAATGTCTATTCCACGGGCGTGGAGCCAGTGAGGTAAAGTAAAAGTGCATGTTATGAAATACCTTATGCCGTTACAGGCGGCATCAAGCTGGCAGGCTTAAAGCAGAACCTAAAACTATATTGAAATCCTTGAAGTTTTTTTTTTCAGGGATTGGGATAAGATTATCGGAACGTAGTAAGTTACCCGACACCTGCCCATTTGCAGGTGGTGATGACGAATCATATAAGCGTCTTTGCGGGTGATGAAAGTGGAGGCACAGTACTGATGATACACGCAATAATAAGGCGTGAGGAGGGATAGCCTCCAGTCAGTAGTCAGATTTGTAATAGGAATTATCACCATAGGTTCGAGCAAGACAAAAAGTTTGCTCCGAAAGGAGTGATGTTCTATGACAAAGAAACTGAAAAACAAGAAGCTAAGGCACAACGAATACTACGATATGCAGAATATTTATGACGGGCTGTACCAAAAGAGCAAAGACGGCGGGAAATTCAGGAACCTAATGCAGTATATCACTTGTGAAAACAATATAAAACTTGCGTATAGGAACATCAAAGACAATGCCGGGAGTAAAACGTATGGTACAGACGATATGAATATCAAAGATATTGAGCGAATCGAAGTAAGCGAGTTCGTGCAGATTATCCAGCGTAAATTTAAGGATTACCAGCCAAAAGCAGTAAAAAGGGTAGAAATCCCAAAAGAAGGGAGCGACAAAACAAGGCCGCTTGGAATCCCCACAATGTATGACCGCCTGATACAGCAATGTATCTTGCAGGTTTTGGAGCCAATCTGTGAAGCAAAGTTTTATGAACACAGCTATGGGTTCCGCCCAAACAGGAGTGTGGAACATGCTATCGCCCAGACGCACAGGAATATGCAGTTATCCAACCTGCATTACTGTGTGGATATAGACATACAGGGATTTTTCGATAACGTCAACCACTCAAAGCTGTTAAAACAGATTTGGACAATGGGAATACAGGACAGGCAGTTATTAGTGATTATAAGGAAGATGTTAAAAGCCCCGGTCAAAATGCCGGACAAGACCGTCTGTTATCCAACGAAAGGAACACCACAGGGCGGTATTTTGTCGCCGCTGCTGTCCAATATTGTGCTGAATGAGCTGGACTGGTGGGTCAGCAGCAACTGGGAAAACATGCCGACAAGGTATGAATACTACACAACCACCACCAAAAACGGCACGGTCAGCAGGAGCGGCGCAATGGAAGCATTAAAGAAAACCAATGTAAAGGAAATGCGGATTGTGCGGTATGCGGATGACTTCAAAATCTTTTGCAGGAGTTATGACGCCGCCGTCAGGACATTCCATGCGGTGAAAGGCTGGCTGAAAGAACGGCTGAAACTGGACATCTCACCCGAAAAATCAAAGATAGTAAACTTGCGGAAACACTATTCGGACTTTCTTGGATTTAAGTTAAAGGTTCATCGGAAAAGGAATAAATACACTGTTGTCAGCAGTATGAGCGACAAGGCTGTGAAAAAGGCGGCAAAGAAGCTGGTGGAGCAGATAAAGCGCATACAGAAGCCGGACAGTGGCAAAGAGCAGTATAAGATGATACAAAACTACAATTCAAAAGTCATGGGCATACACAATTATTATAAAATAGCTACCCGGATATGCCTTGACTGCCGAAAGATAGCATTCCAGGCAACGGCTGTATTCAAAAATCGTATGAGGAAAAATTTTAAATCCGTTAAGTATTATAAAAAGCGGAAAAAGAGAGTGCCAAACATATCAAAAGCTGTGAAAATGAACTATGGGAAAAGCGAGCAAATCCGATTTATAAGCGGCTATGCAGTAGCCCCGGTTGGGTATGTACAGAACAAAATCCCTAAGTGTAAGAAAAAGTCTGTCAATAAATACACAGCCGAAGGGCGTGCTGAAATCCACAATAATTTAGGGATAGACACCTTTACGCTGTTGAAACTCATGCAGAACCCTGTCAGCAACAGGAGCATACAGTATGCGGACAACAGGATTTCACTTTATGCCGGGCAGTATGGGAAATGTGCAGTAACAGGGATAAAACTGGAATACAGCGACATCCACTGCCACCATAAAACCCCACGCTGTCAAGGCGGTACAGATGAATATAGAAATCTGGTAATCGTGCATGAGGACATCCACAGGCTAATCCATGCGACAAAGCAGGACACAATATCACAGTATATTTCCGAATACAAAGACACCATAGATTTACGCAAACTGAATGAGTTGAGAAACTTAGCTGGAAACACAGAAATAAGTTCTTTGGATAATACTATTGCAATCTAATTATTGATGGAGCGCCGTGTGATGGGAAACTGTCATGCACGGTGCGAACCGGGGGAAAGCGGCGAGAACTGTAAAGCCAGTTCAGACCGTTACCTATCGGTATTCAAAGTGACAAACGACGGGCGGCAGCTTGCCCTAGACCAGCGGCTGATTGACCCGATGCTTCCAGACGACCCGAACAGCAAAGTCAACGCCTGCGTGGAAAATATGTACCGCATCTGGGAGGAACACGCCGACACAAAGGCAGCACAGCTCTTGTTCTGCGACCTCAGCACACCGAAAAACGACGGTATGTTCAACGTCTACGATGACATGAGGGAAAAATTGATACAGCGTGGCATCCCTGCGGAGCAGGTGCGTTTCATCCATGAAGCGAATACTGACGCACAGAAAAAGGAGCTGTTCGCAAAGGTGAGGAGCGGCGAAGTGCGTGTATTGTTTGGCTCTACCCAGAAGATGGGCGCAGGTACAAACGTGCAGGACAGATTGATTGCCATTCATAACCTCGACTGCCCGTGGAAGCCGTCGTGCTTGGAACAGCGTCAAGGTCGTCTGGAAAGGCAGGGCAATATGTTTCCCGAAGTGGAGGTTTACCGTTATGTGACGGAGCAGACCTTTGATGCGTACCTCTATCAGCTCGTGGAGGGAAAGCAGAAATTCATCTCCCAGATAATGACGAGCAAAAGCCCCGTGCGTTCTGCCGAGGACGTGGACGAGGTCGCCCTCTCCTTTGCGGAGGTGAAAATGCTTGCCACGGGCGACGAGCGTTTCAAGGAAAAAATGGACTTGGATATGCAGGTGGCGAAGCTGAAAGTCTTGAAGCAGAGCTACCTTTCCGAGCATTACGACCTTGAGGACAGGATACTGAAGCACTACCCGCAGGAGATTAAGGAGTATGAGGAACGCATTGTAGGTTACGAAAACGATGCCAAGATTGCAAGCCAGCATATGCCGCAGGGCGAGGACAAGTTCTGCCCGATGACCTTGCAGGGCATAACCTACACCGAAAAAGCCGACGCAGGTCAAATGCTTCTTGCACTCTGCAAGGAATATCCGCAGTCAAAGCCTGCCGAAATCGGTAGCTACCGTGGCTTTAAGTTGGAGGTTTATTACGACTCTGTTAATTCAAGCTACTGCCTAAACCTCTGCGGAAAGAGCAGGCACAAGGTGGAGTTAGGCACGGACGCTCTCGGTAATCTGACCCGAATTGAAAACGAGCTGTCAAAGCTCCCTGCAAAATTGGATGCCGCCAAGACCAGAAAGGAGGAAACCGTCGCACAGCTTGAAAATGCAAAGGTTGAGGTCAAGAAGCCGTTTGCCTTTGAGGAAGAACTGAAAAAGAAATCCGACAGGCTGAACGCTCTCAACATTGAGCTGAATCTGAACGAAAAAGACCCCTCTGCCATTGACACCGAGCCAGAGCAAGGCGACGAACCGCCCGAAAGAAAAAATAAGGATTTGGAACGATAACGCCGTTTGCACATTTGTATTGTGGAAATCTGGGCATTATAATAGGTGTAGATTAGCAAACAGCGGAGGTGGTAAAGGTGTCTGGCGAGTTCAGATTTGAAACATTTGTAGATGCCCACAGCAATATTTTTAATGAGTATCTCAGTTCTGTCATAGCGAAGCTCTCAAAGGAAAACGAGGAATACCGTGCCGTGCAAGCCGAGATTAAGGGCTTGTATGAGAAATATCCAAAGGTTTTAGGCGTGTTTGATACGGAGAAATCTGCGGAACTGACTAAGGAAGAATGTGCGGCTCTCATTGAGGTAATGGAGCTGAAAAGCAAGCTCACTGACTTGGAAATGCAGTCCGTTTATTTCCGTGGCTGCTATGACAGCGTAGGGTATCTCAAAAAAGCAGGAATTTTATAACGGACTGACCGAAGAAAAAGACGGCGTTGGCGTGAAGCTGATGCCGTCTTTTACATAGCCGAGAGGTAGAAAAATCTATACTTATATGGTATAATAACATTATATAATAACTCAAATGGAGGGGTTGCATTATGTCGGACTTTAATAAAATAATGGCGTTCCAACAAATGATGCCTTACTTGAATAAAGAACAACAAGAAAATTTGGCAAATACTTTGGGAATGGAGTTAGAGGAAATTGAAAGGCGTTTGGTCGGAAAAAACAAAGAAGACGAATTTGTTTTAATACTTCTCTTTATGGAAGTGTGCAAAAGTATAACGGGATTTGATGAAGGAGTTTCTCAATTATTAAAGACAGCAACCTCTGACTTGCTTGTCGAATTAAATAGCGGAAAGAAATTTATGTTGGAAATCAAACATACCGACAAGGAACGCTATTCTATCAGTATGGGAAATCTCCAAAAGAGAATTGATTATGCAGCGAAATATAATCTGGAGTTATTTTTTGCAATATCAATTAAAGGCTATTGGATGCTGTTTAATGCAGAATATTTAAAAACAAAAAATGGAAAAATTGAAGTATCAGATATTACAAAGTCCCAATTAGATGAATTTCTTGGGTGTATCAGCTATGTGTTTCCTAAAAATCTGAGAATAAAAAGTGTTTACTCTACGAATGAAGCCGTCAAAACTACAGGGATACAATTTGACCCATACGGCAAGTTAGTATCTTACGAGTTGTATTATGAGAATAAAAAAATCTTTAGAGTGAAAGGAAAAAACAGCCCTTATATTGGTTATACAATGCTGTTAGAAGCATTACAAGACAGGTTATCAATGGACAATCAGGTTATAGAGCAATCTGGTGACTATACAATAATCAATGAGTCCTTTACTAACGATTTTAACGCAATTTCAGAGTACAAATTTCTTTTAGCTCCTATTGAGCATACTTCTAATGATAGTGGGGAGAAATATACTGCTCATACTTACATAGAAAATGCAAAGGTGGATACAGGATTACTGAAAATGCGATTTCAATTAGCTCATATCAGAGGAATAATGCAGTACTTAGCTGATAGTGGCGTTGAAATAATGTATATTAAAAATAATCTAATATACAAATTAAATTCGCAGAAAAATTAAAACATAATTTTTACATAGCCGAGAGGTTTTCTTAACGGAAAATCCCTCGGCTTTTTCTATTTCTGGAGGTGATGAATTTGAAATGAGAAGAACTAATAGCTATGTGCAGCTTGACCCTGCCGTGATTGAGCAGGCACGGCAAATGGACTTGCTGACCTACTTGCGGCACTATGAGCCGAGCAATCTAAAGCGTGTCGCAGGGAATGTTTACTGTACCGCAGAACACGACAGCTTAAAGATTTCCAACGGCAAATGGTATTGGTGGTCAAGGGGCTTCGGCGGCGTTTCCGCCCTCGATTATCTTATCAAGGTCAAGGAGTATTCCTTTGTGGAAGCTGTGCAGACCCTCACAGGCGAGGTCGGTAATTGGATACCGCCGCCCCCTGCTCCGAAGAAAGACGAGCCGAAAGAGCTGTTACTGCCGAAGAAAAACAAGAACTGCGACAGAGTGATACAGTATCTTTTCGGGCGTGGCATTGATTATCAGCTTATCCAAGAGTGCATTGCCGAGGGAATTATTTTCGAGAGTGCCGACTACCACAATGCTGTTTTTATCGGAAAAGATGAAAGCGGAACGCCAAAATACGCCGCCTGCCGTGGCACAATCAGCAGCTTCAAGCGTGACGCATCGGGCAGCGACAAGCGGTATTCGTTTCGGCTTCTGGCAGGAAGCCCGTGTGCTTCGGTGCATTTATTTGAAGCCGCCATTGATTTACTCTCCTATGCCACCTATTTAAAGTGTGAGGGGAAAGATTATAAAGCGGAAAACCTGCTCTCTTTGTCGGGCGTGTATCAGCCAAAGAAAGAGATAAAAGACAGCAAAATCCCCGTTGCCCTCACGACTTTTTTGAAAGCAAACCAACAAATTAAAACTATATTTCTGCATCTGGATAAGGACAGGGCAGGTCGGCTATGTACCGCCGCCTTGAAAGAATTATTGCAGAAAGACTACCGAATCGTTGATGAACCGCCGCCAGTCGGCAAGGACTTCAACGATTTTTTAATGTCCTATCTGGGGATTGCAAGGCAGAAACCGAGCCGTGAAAGGAGGGATGCCCGCTGACTGAATGAAGATTTTCAGTAAGAAATGACCGTAACCATAACAAAATTTCAGACCGAAAGGGGGGAAAGAACGATTGAAAAATTATGAAGTGACCCTTGTCGCCCACTATGCAAAGACCGTTTCCATCCATGCCGACAGCCCCGAACAGGCGGCGGAGAAGTTAAAGACCGTCCTGTTTGACACCGACCTTGTGAAGTTTTCCGACGGGGATTTTGTCTGCGGCGAAGCCGAGATTAACGACCCTATGGAGGACGCAGGGGAAGAAAGCGAATCCGAGGGAGAGGATTTTGAGGACGATTGTTGTTCGGGATGTCCGTGCTTCAGAACGGTGTGTAAAGGATGCTGTCACGAGGGCGGGGATTAAAGACACGTCTTACCAAGCACTGAATTTGGTTATCCATCTGCCGATGGAAACAAAATTCGCTTGTTAGGGGACGTCCCCTAATACCCCGTGGAAAAGACCGCCGCCAGAGGACGGCAGGCAGAAAGGAGTTTTTTAAGGATGAGTGATTTTATATATTTTATCCTCGGCACAACGCTCGGCGGGATGTTCGGCGTTGCGTGCATGTGCGTGTTGCAGATTAACAGGCTGTCCGAGGGAAAGGAGGATGCAGATGCGGAAAAGAAACGTACAGATATCAAGACAGAATATGCAAAAGAACTTTCCGAGCTTTTACCGCTTATTAATTTCTGGCTCATGCCGTCGGTATTTCCTGCAACAGAGGAGGAACTGCATCATAAATACCAATTCGTAATGGAAGTATTAGACCATATGGGACTGCCGCTTTTTGATGATGAAATCGTATCATTCACAAAAAAATTTATCAATGATATTTCAGAAACACCCTGCGGGCATACCTCTGTGTCAGAAAATGCAGGCAAAATCAAGGAAAAGGGAGGAAATGAGCCATGACACAAAAATTATTCACTAAGAACTTTATGCTTCTTATTTTGGGGCAGCTAACCTCTTTATTTGGCAATTTTATATTGAAACTTGCCTTGTCCATGTATGTACTGGAAGTGACTGGTTCCGCTGCCATATTTGCGGGGATTTTGTCTGCCGCAACAATCCCGACCATTATTCTGTCACCTTTGGGCGGCATTCTTGCAGACAGGGCGAACAGGCGGAATATTATGGTGGCATTAGACGCATTAACGGGCATATCTGTTTTGTGTGCTGCATTATTTTTGTCTGAAAGTAATGCACTTGCCGTAATCAGTACGCTGCTTATCATACTTTCTGTTCTGGGTGCGTTTGAAACGCCAACGGTTCAGGCGTGTATTCCGACTATGTTACAAGGCGAAAATATTATGAAAGGAAATGCTGTTGTTAATCAAGTGGCTTCTTTGTCCTATTTAGTCGCTCCGATGCTAGGCGGTGTGCTGTATGCGATGCTAGGCTTAAAGCCTGTCATGTATGCAAGTGTCGGCTGTTTCTTTATCACAGCCTTATTTGAATGTTTCATAAAACTGAATTATCAGCGTTCAGAGGGAACAGGCGGTGTGCTGTCGGTTGTTAAGCAGGATTTCTTATCGAGTATGCAGTACATAGCAAAAGAACAGACAAGCATATCAAAGATGCTGCTTTTGACCGCATTTTCAAGATTTTTTGTGATGGGTATCACCATAGTCGGTCTGCCTTATATTGTGCGTACTGTCCTTGGTTTGAATGCACAGTATTATGGGGCGGCGGAGAGTGCATTGGCAGTTGCTACAATTTTAGGAAGTGTTGCTGCAGGACTTCTTACAGGAAAACTGAAGATACATAGGTTATCTATCCTGCTTGCTTCTATGGGTGTTTTTATTATTCCTGTTGGGATTGCTTTTCTTTGCCCAGTCAGACCCATTATAAAATATGCTGTCACCATTGTTTCGCTTTGTGGTATGCAGATTGCAATCAGTATTTTTTCGATTTTTGCGGTTTCCCTTATACAGCAGAGAACGCCTAATCATTTAATCGGAAAAGTAATGGCTTACACATCTACAATTACATTATGTGTTCAGCCCATAGGACAAATGGTGTACGGTTTTCTGTTTGATAGTTTTAGCGATGCGATTTATTTATGTTTCATTCCAACCGGCATAATTGTATGTGCTGTCGGACTATCTGCAATGGGTTTTTTTAAGAATATGGAAAAAGAACAACAGGAGGTATCAGCATGAAGCAGGAAAAATGGTTATTGTGTCCCGTATGTGGGAATAAGACGAGATTAAAATTGCGTGAAGATACGATACTTGAAAATTTCCCTTTATATTGTCCGAAGTGCAGGCAGGAAACTCTTATAAATGTCCAACAAATGAATATGTCTGTTATCAAAGAGCCAGACGCAAAGACGCAGAGCCTATGAACTTGTGAAGTATTCTCACATTTCATAGGCTCTGTTTTTTAATAAAGACAAAAGAATTACCAGAGGGTTTATTCCTCTGGCTCTTTTGCTTTACTTATGCTTTTTGTAATTCTTTTAATGATAGTTAGTTCCGTATCCTCGAAAGTGTTAGGGAGTAGTACATCCGCTTGCCGACGTAAGGTTGTTTTTTATTTTTATCAAAATTAAGTATTGACCTATTAGGTAAAAAGATATACA
>OFFJ01000482.1_pt1 | contig 33267 bp, 30 predicted proteins | sample 1521261 | NCBI WGS metagenome assembly OFFJ01 (sample SAMEA3504122, study PRJEB24116) | mouse gut metagenome | biome: mouse gut; feature: mouse-associated habitat; material: faeces | place: Denmark | collected 2011 | reverse complement strand
TATAGCGCCAAAAGGTCTATGCTGCCAAAGGCAGCAAGACCTTTTGGCGCTATAAATTGCAAAATGCGGAAACTCAAACATGCAATCAATTGCAACTTCCTGCTATTTCTTGTATAATTCAGGATAAGAACGGGCGAAAAATAAGACCCATTGACAACACATGGAGCAACTTCGAGCAATGTTATTGCTGTACATTGCAAAATCCCTGTATTTTACAGCGCCCCTCTAAAATAAAATACGAGTCAGAAAGGAAACACACATGTGGATTGCAGATAATTGGAAAGAATATCAAGTGATTGACTGCTCCAAAGGAGAGAAATTAGAACGTTGGGCAGATTATATTTTGATAAGGCCAGACCCTCAGGTTATTTGGGATACGCCAAAATCAAATTCTCAATGGAAACAAAAAAACGGGCATTACCACCGCAGTAAAAAGGGCGGCGGAGAGTGGGAATTTTTCGATCTGCCAGAGCAATGGGATCTACATTATCATTCCCTGACCTTTCATTTGAAGCCTTTTAGTTTCAAACATACCGGATTGTTTCCAGAGCAGGCCGTGAACTGGGACTGGTTCAGTGACAAAATCCTGCACGCAAAACGCCCCATCAAAGTGTTAAATCTCTTTGCTTATACTGGAGGAGCGACGCTTGCTGCAGCAGCGGCAGGCGCAAGCGTCACCCATGTGGACGCTTCCAAAGGCATGGTGACCTGGGCAAAAGAAAACGCCGTCTCTTCTGGTCTCAAAGACGCCCCGATACGCTGGATTGTGGATGATTGTGTAAAATTTGTGGAACGGGAACTCCGCCGCGGCAATCACTACGACGCCATCATCATGGATCCTCCCTCTTATGGCAGAGGACCCAAGGGAGAAATCTGGAAAATCGAGGACGCCATCCATCCTCTGATCAAGCTCTGCGCCCGGCTGTTGTCAGAAAACCCTCTGTTTTTTCTCATCAACTCTTACACCACCGGACTGCAGCCTGCAGTGCTTGCCTACATGTTGGGAACAGAACTGAAAAATTTCGGCGGCAGGGTAGACGCCCAGGAAATCGGCATTCCCGTTTCATCAAACGGGTTAATCCTTCCCTGCGGTGCCAGCGGCAGATGGGAATCCTGACGTTTCTAAATACTTTGCAGCATGTTGCGTTGTCTGACAGAGGTATCTTATCGCCTCTGTTGGATAACTGCCAGAAGCCGTTTCTCCTGTTACCATCACGCTGGAAGCCCCCTGAGAAACAGCAAGGAAAATATCGGAAACCTCTGCACGGGTAGGTACCTTGCTTTTTTCCATGGACGCAAGCATCTGCGTTACCACCATAAAGGGCTTGTCTGCCCTTTGACATCTTCTGGCAATGTCTGCCTGTACTCCTGGAAGTTCCCACAATGGCATACTGTTCCCCAAGTCTCCCCTGGCTATCACAATATAATCTGCATGGGGCAGCAGGCTTTCCAGGTTGTTGACGCCATCGATGTTTTCTATTTTTGCAAACACTTGCAGCTGAGGTTCAAAAGCCTTTTCCAGTTCCTGCCTTAAATTCTGTAAATCTTTGGGGCTGCGCACAAATGGCAGCATGACGCCTGTCACTCCGTGAGCCCTGGCTTCTCTAAGATTTTTCCTGTCACTGTCTGTCAGCGTTGGAAGCTGAAGGTCAACGCCTGGCAGGGCAATGCTTTTGCGCGAGGCGAGCATTCCTCCCCGCCTCACGTTGCACTTTGCTCCATGTTCGCATATCTCTGTCACATCCAAAAGAATCTTTCCATCATCTAACAACACCTGTTGCCCAGGGGAAAGGACTGACAATAACAACTCCTGCACGCAAACAACGCTTTCATTTCGTACCCTACTGGAACTCAGCAATAGTTGCTCTCCCTCCCGGAGTCTCAAAGGAGCCTTCAAAACACCAATTCGAAGCTCTGGCCCTTGTAAATCGACGAGAAGCCGCGGGCTTACACCCGCAGCTTCTGCTGCTTTTCGTATCATTTCTGTCCATCTCTGGCAAGCTGATAACTCCACGTGTGAGAGATTGAGCCGCATTCCAGTCATGCCTAGGCGAAACATTTCCCTCAAAGTATCAAAATCGGCACAAGCCGGACCAATCGTTCCATAAATATCCATTTTCTAACTCCCATCTTCTGCCTCATCACTCCGCGACTTCACCCGACTGGCCTTCTGCCTCCTGAGCTTTCTTTTTCTCTGGATCTACATAAGAATATGCATTGGAAATCTTGGCGTTTTCTGCAGTCAACTCTACTGGCTCTCTATAAAAAGCGATCACTGGAGTGCCGACTTTTATACGTTCATATATCTTCTGCGCCACTTCAAAGGGCGCATTGATGCATCCATGAGAACCATTGCTCTTGTAAATCTCACCGCCAAACTGACCGTGCCTCCAGTCTGCATCATGAATTCCGACATTATAAGCAAACGGCATAAAATAAGTAACGTCGGACTCATAATCCTCACCTTTTAGCACTGCCGGGCTGTCCTTATATACGATCTTAAACACCCCGTCTGGAGATCCATTGTCTCTGTTGATATTTCCAGTCACGACATCGCTCTCCACCACAAGTTCTCCATTTTCATAATACCAAAGATGCTGTTTGGTATAGTCAATCTCTACATAAGTGTTCCCGATATCATCCTTGCCCTCCACAAAGGGCCTTTGAGCATATACTAACTCACGAGTCACTGGCTTTCCAGCCTCCAAATCCGCCTTTAGCTGCTCTGCCTCTTTGGGTTTATCAACAATCCATCCATAATCGCCGCCGCCGATCTCCACTGTATCTCCTGAAGACGTCCGGAAAGAACGCAGATCCGCATAAGTATTATATTTGCTGGCAAGGGACTGGACATATGCCTCAATCTTCACCTCATCTAAGGAAACGGAAAAGCCCTCTACCTGAAGAAATTCCCGAATCTGCTTGCGGCTCAGTTTTTCTTCATAGTCTTTGATCTGATAATCAATGGTTGCATTTTCATAGCTATTAATGCGATCCATCACCTCAGTGATCTCCTTGCTTTCGCTGGTGTACTCCGGCTTTACATAATCTTCATCTGTGAGCTCCACGGAAACATCGCCGGCAGATACCGCCTGTTGCACTTTGGCAAGGACATTTTCATAAATCATATGGTTTCCCGGTATTTCCGGCTCTATGTAATAGCCATCTTCCCCCTGCGCAATACGGGCGCTCTCTGGCTCTTTGACATTCTCTTTCTGAAAGCAATCCAACTTAGATACTACTTTTGCAATCGACTTTTGATGGTATTCCATGGTAATGGGAACTTCATATTCTTTGGGATGCAGCAACATCTTGAACCACTGAAATTTATTCTGGCTTTTGAGCAATTTCTCTACAGAGCCATCTGGCACGTAACTGCACTTGATATCTTCTCCATAAACATGATACTTCTCGCCATCCCTGTCATACACCGTGAGAAGATAGCCTTCCACGCCGTCTCCCACTTTCTCCTCCGCCTGCTGCAAATCCTTGCCACCGACTTTCCAGCCGTTAATTTTCGTGCGAAAGAAAAAATGACTGTCAAAGTAAAAAGCCATTCCCAGATAGACTGCGATCAACAGAGTCGCCACTCCGCAGATGCTTGCAATTGCTACAATTATTTTCCGGTTTCTTCTCCGATTTCTGCGCTGCATATTCATCCCTCAACTTCTTTGTTCACCCAAACCAACTTCACGTCTTATTGTCTGCGGTCACATAGATTATAAATTCCTCTAGTTCTCGCTGTTTGCCTGTCTTTCGTGGATATACGGTCGCTGACACTCTCTGTATCTTGCCTTGCACGTCCCGCAAATAAGAGCAAACCACCCTGTCCTCTCCCTTGCGAACCGCCTCTTTCAAATTCCCAAGTGAAAGCGCCTGAAAACAAGCCTCCTGGCAGCTTTGCTCCACTTTCTCCTTGATCACAAGTTGAAGCATCTTCTCATATCTGCTGATTTGATAATCATCCCTGAGCACTTCTACCAGCATCTTCTCTTCCTTTGGACCTTTTAGAATCACGCATCGGTCTGGATTCAATCCAACTAAAGTGATTTTATAATACTCTTTTCCACAAAAGTTATCCTCTGTTTTCATACTTTCTATAATCCTCTTCTATATTTTAACCGTTGCAAGACGCAAAGTATGTGATATCTTGCAAATATTTTCTTATTCTTTTCTTAATTCTGTCCCTTAAGCAGACATACGCTGCCTTGCCTTATGCTTTCTGGCACGTCAATGATCCGCTGGTTCTGGGAGCCACGAAACCTCAGGGAAATATTTCTCTGCTCCTTAATAAACTCTCCATCCACCAGCACGTCGATCATTGAAAGCATTTCATCCGTAACCTCGCATCTGGCACGGCTTTCTCTCCATAAATCCCGATCCAGCAGATAACCAGTATAACACCAAATGGTTTTACAGGGATATGTCTCCTTTACGTTCTTAAGAAATGAGATTAACGCCCGCTGATTGGAGGGTTCAAACGGCTCTCCTCCAAGCAGCGTCAATCCGGCAATATATTCCGGCTCCAAAAATCCCAGCAGCTCCTGACAGGTTTCTTTGGTAAATTCTGTTCCATAAGCAAAGTCCCAGGTTTCTGAATTAAAGCACCCTCTGCAGTGGTGGGTACATCCCGATACAAACAGAGAAACCCTTACCCCCTGCCCATTGGCGACATCCGTCTTTTTTATTTCTGCATAATTCATTACAAGTGAAGCACCCTTTCTTGAATCTCCTGGGTCCTCCCCTGATTCCAAAACTGCGTTCCAATATAACCGCAAGTCCTTCTCGCCACATTCATCTTGCTTTCATCCCGGTTCTGGCAATTCGGGCATTCCCACACCAGCTTTCCATGGTCATCCGACACGATTTTAATCTCGCCTTCATACCCGCACACCTGGCAGTAGTCGCTCTTGGTATTCAGTTCCCCGTACATGATGTTCTCATAAATATGCTGCATCACCGTCAGCACTGCTTCAATATTGCCCTGCATGTTGGGTACTTCCACATAACTGACAGCCCCTCCTGGCGACAATTTCTGAAACTGCGCCTCAAAAGCAAGCTTGCGGAATGCATCAATCTCTTCCGTGACATGAACATGATAGCTATTGGTAATATAGTTTCTGTCGGTCACGCCCTCAATAATCCCAAAACGCCGCTGCAGGCATTTTGCAAACTTATATGTTGTAGACTCTAAAGGCGTTCCATAGAGGCTAAAGGCAATATCCGTCTCAGCCGCCCACTTCTGACATGCCTGGTTCATATATTCCATAACTTTCAAGGCAAAGGGCGCAGCCTGCGGATCCGTATGAGATTTTCCGGTCATATACCTGGTACATTCGCATAGGCCTGCATAGCCTAGGGAAATGGTAGAGTAACCATGGTACAAAAGCTCGTCAATCGGCTCTCCCTTTTTCAGTCTCGCTAAGGCGCCGTACTGCCATAAGATGGGCGCCACATCTGAGGGCGTCCCTTTGAGCCGCTGGTGGCGGAGCATCAACGCCTCCCGGCACAAATCAAGACGCTCCTGAAAGATTTGCCAGAACGCATCCATATTGCGATTTGAGGAACAGGCAATATCCACCAGGTTTAATGTCACCACTCCCTGATTAAACCGTCCGTAGAACTTCGGCTGATCATTTTCGTCATGATAGACCGTCAGAAAAGACCGGCATCCCATACAGGTATAGCAGTTGCCGTCTTTCAGTTTCTTCATGATCTTCTCCGAAATATAATCCGGCACCATCCTTTTCGCGGTACATTGTGCCGCCAGCTTTGTCAGGTACCAGTATTTTGCATCTTCCCGGACATTGTCCTCCTCCAGCACATAAATCAGCTTCGGAAAAGCCGGCGTAATATAAACGCCCTTTTCATTTTTAACCCCCTGGATCCGCTGCACCAGCATCTCCTCTATGATCAACGCCAGATCGTCCCTCAGCCTGCCGGCCGGCACCTCATCAATATACATAAATACCGTAATAAAAGGCGCCTGTCCATTGGTGGTCATCAAGGTGATAACCTGATACTGTATGATCTGTACGCCTCGTTTGATCTCATCTTTTACCCGGCTTTCTGCAATCTGATTGATCTGTTCTTCAGAGACCGCAATTCCTGCTTCCTCCATCTCTCTTCTGACTTCCCTGCGGAATTTCCCGCGGCTCACCTGCACAAAAGGCGCCAGATGAGAAAGCGAAATACTCTGTCCCCCGTACTGACAGCTGGCGATCTGGGCGATACTCTGCGTGGCTACATTACAGGCTGTAGAAAAACTCTTTGGCGTATCTATCATGGTCTCGCTGACCACCGTACCATTCTGCAGCATATCCTCCAGATTAACGAGACAGCAATTATGCATATGCTGGGCAAAATAATCTGCGTCATGAAAATGGATGATCCCCTTCTCATGAGCTTCCACGATATCCGGCGGCAGCAGAAAACGTCGCGTAATATCCTTGCTCACCTCTCCTGCCATATAGTCACGCTGCACACTGTTGACCGTCGGATTTTTATTGGAATTCTCCTGTTTCACTTCCTCATTGTTACACTCCAGCAGACTTAAGATCTGTTCGTCCGTGGAGTTTGACTTCCTCACAAGCGCCCTTTTATACCGATAAGTAATATAATTCCTGGCCATTGTGTAAGCGCGGTATTTCATCAACTGATTCTCCACCATATCCTGAATCTCTTCCACGCTGGGAGAACGCTTCATGTCCTCGCAGTTTGCAGCCACCACCTCGGCAATCTCATCGATCTCTTTCTCTGTCAGCTTCTCTTCCGTCTTCACACTGTTATTCGCCTTACAGATTGCCGCTATGATCTTCTCCAGGTCAAATGCCACTTCTGCGCCGCTTCTCTTAATGATCTTCATTTACGAAACCCCACCCATTTTCCTTTCCATCACTGCAGCTGTATAAGCCACATGATATATAACACAAAATATATGGCACAAACACGTTGCGCATACTATATATTGTATCATTGTTTTCTATGCTGTCAAGGTATTGTATGCTGTTTTATCAATTTTATATATGACCTGAAACAATTCAACCTGGCAATCCATTAACCGACGCATTCAGTCCGCCTTATTGACAACGCCCCTGCCTGTCCCAACAGTCAAATCCGATCCTGACCGCTTCCTCTCTCTCTTCCAGATATGCCAGTACTTCCCTGGCATTGACTTCCCGCTCCATCCGCAGTTTATGAAGTCCCCCATCCGCAGTCTTCAACATTAAATAGAATTCCTTCAGAAGAAATTCTCCGCTCTCACCACTTTCTTCCCGCAGATATGCCTGCCTCAGTTCCCTGTAAGATATATACCTGATCCTGATAAAATAGCGATAGAATAGATGAATCTCCCCCAGTCTGACTTCACCCAGACATTTGGCCGATTTATATTCCTGTTTTAAATTTTCCTGCTCTTCCTGCTCCTGCCCCAGACATACATATTTCATATCATTCCCCATTCCTGCCAAATCTGCTTCCCATTCCCCTGGGTACCTTTTCTTCTATAAAGAAAAAAGACAGCTCCTTACTTTTACATAAGTGCTGTCTCTTTAAGCTGGAAAAGGGACTTGAACCCTCGACCTACTGATTACGAATCAGTTGCGCTACCGACTGCGCTATTCCAGCATACTCCTGCAACAAAAACTATTATACTGGCTTATCGCTTTTTTTGCAAGATAAATTTTAATTATTTTTGCAAATCCTGCAACAGTTCAGCCTTCAACCTCCCTGTCAGGGAACCTGCTCATTCCATACCACTTGAAACGGGGGAGCATTTCCCGGTTCCGATAATTCTTCCATAGCCCTCTGTTGGCAAGGGGTATATACCCCTTGCCATCAAAGTCACTGCAAATATATATCACTGATTAATTAAGTGCATCAACAAGTTTCTTGAGAGCTGCCAATGCCTCATCCGGAAGCTTGTCATAGCCTTCCTTCTTCGTAGCGAAATCTTCTACAGCTTTCACACGGGTCTCCATAGCGCTCTTCAGCTGTGCCTTATAATCAGCATCGCCAAGATCAGCATTGAAGTTCTTGAAGCCTTCTGTCTGGCCATCCCATGTGTTCATGATCTCGATATCTTCGAAAGGTCCCCACTGTGTGAAGGAAGCTTTGCCCTCTACGATCGTCTCCAGGATACCAAGGGTATCAGCAGGTTTAACCTTCTCGCCCATGAAATCGCCTGTGTTAACGATGTAGCATGCTACGTTCTTCTCTTCTACCAGCTTCTTGAACTTATCATAGTCATTAACCAGCGGATAGGTTCTGAACGGGTTAGCATAAGGAACGATACGGATTGCATTCAGGTCTGTACCTGCTGCAACACGCTCTGCAGTAGAAGTCTTGGTTGCCAGAGTTGCTCCCATAACGGATGCAAGTGCGGCACCTTTCAGCTTCACTACCGGCGGGATTGTAGGATCCTTCATGATCCAGAAGATTGCGTTAACAGGAGCATCAATCTTATCTACGCGGTTAGGAGACCACAATTTGGACTTGATTGCACGGCCGTTACCATTTCTGATATCCTCTGTAACAAGCTGGATCTTACCTTCGCTGTCCATAGTACAGGAGCAGTTCTGAGCAGATAACAGATACTCATTGTCAGGACATCCTGTCGGGTAATCTGCTGTCTTATCGAAATAAGTAGGCTCAAGCGCTACAGATGCGCAGGTATCTGTGTTGATGATGAACGCATCATCATGAAGAACCTTGATCTCGTACTTGCCGCCATGCTTTGCATGTGTCAAAGTGGACTTACCGGAACCTGACAGACCGTATACGGATGCAACGAACTTGGAACCGTCTTTCAGCAGATACTCCTTCTGTCCGCCGTGGCAGGATGCATAACCGTTTCTGTTAGCAAGCGCCCATGCCATGGTCAAGGTACCCTTCTTGTGCTCACCGAAATACTTCATGCCAAGGATTGCTGCACAGTTCTCATTGGTATCGAAATAGCACAGTGTCAGCGGATCGCTTAAGCAGCTGTAGTCTACATCGGGTGCCTCGTGAGGAGCCCACTGAGGATCGGAGAAGATATAAATATCAGGCTCGTTGCCGTCGCCTACGGGTTTGGATTTCTTGTACATCTTAACGTACTCGTCAGACATATACTGGAAGTTGATCATCCAGTTATAAAGCAGGTTCTCCTCTCCTTCCGGAATAAGAAGATGTGCCTTAGCCATGAATTCCGGATCCAGACCAACAAAACACTCTGCGTGGTACATTGTCTTCCAACGTGTCTCATAGATCGCATCCATAACAACCTTGTCAAGCTTGCCCGCATCTACACCAGGCTCACCTTTGATACGACGTGCTGCTGCATAACGGCCTGTAACCGCACCGTCATTGAACAACAGAACCTTAGCGTCAGCCGGAAGACCGAAGGTCTCGCCATCCTTAACCGGCATATCTGTTACAACAGTACCCGGGGAATTCTTAGCCAGTTCATAAGCTTCTCTCAATGTGTTAACCTTAACTACGTTGTTTCCATAGAAAGCTGCCTCGATAATGGAACGGGTCTTAGAAAAACCAACCTTGCCGGCACCGATCTCGGAAACGGGATAATACGCTTTTGTTGCCATATTATATTCTCCTCCTTAAAAATTGTATTATTGAACGGAAGACACTTGTTCTCCCGTTGCCCTCTTTCTATGTACAGGATGCCCGTACACCGTTCTCATTATCTCAAAACCGCCCCTAAAAGTCAATATTGAAATCCATTTACAGGAAATTTTACGTAACAGTTCAGCCCAGGGCTTTGCGCTTGCCGCAAAAGTACTTTGATAAAAAACTGTGAAGAAATGTAAATTTTTTGTTAACTTAACGTTTTTTCTTGTGCCGCTCTTTTTTTTCATGCTATTATAGAATAGATGTGAAACAAATATTTGCGAAAGGAGGTACACATCATGGATACTCAAAACACTTTTTCCGAAATTACCCCCGAGATTATTCGACTTGCAGGTATGAGTGAGCAAGCCGGTATTATAGATACCGATTTATTTACGAAATACGATGTTAAGCGTGGTCTTCGTGACCTGAACGGTAAGGGCGTCCTTGCCGGCCTCACCAACATCTCCGACGTGCGTGCCAGTAAAATCGTGGACGGCATACAGGTTCCCACACACGGCCGCCTCTTCTACCGCGGCTACGATGTCAAGGATCTGGTAGATGGTTTTGCAGGTGAGAACCGCTTCGGTTTTGAAGAAGTGACTTATCTGCTTCTCTTTGATAAGCTGCCCGACAGGAAGGAACTGGCAGAATTTACGAAACTTCTGTCCGGCTATCGTTCCCTTCCCACCAGTTTCGTGCGCGATATCATTATGAAAGCACCCAGCAATGATATGATGAATACGCTTGCCAGAAGCGTACTCACACTTTATTCCTATGACGACAGAGCCGACGACACTTCACTGCCCAACGTGCTCCGGCAATGCCTGCAGCTGATCGCACTGTTCCCGATGCTTTCCATCTATGGTTATCAGGCATACAGTCATTATCACAACGGTGAAAGCCTGTACATACATCAGCCGCAGTCCGAATTATCCACGGCAGAGAATATCCTCCATATTCTGCGCCCTGACAGCAATTATACACCTTTGGAGGCCAAGATTCTGGATATCGCTCTGATCCTGCATATGGAGCACGGCGGTGGTAACAATTCCAGCTTTACCACTCATGTAGTCACTTCTTCCTTAACAGACACCTACTCTGTCATCGCCGCAGCGATTGGTTCCCTGAAGGGTCCCCGGCACGGCGGCGCCAATATTAAGGTCGTACAGATGTTTGCGGAGATGAAGCGCAGAATCTCCGACTGGAGCAATGAAGGAGAAGTTGCCGACTATCTTTTGAAGCTGCTGCACAAAGATGCCTTTGACCACGCAGGCCTGATCTATGGTGTCGGACACGCTGTCTACTCCAAGTCGGATCCCCGTGCCGTCATCTTCAAGTCCTTCGTGGAGAAGCTTTCCGAAGAAAAGGGGCTGCATGACGAATTCGCCCTCTATTCCCTGGTGGAACGTCTTGCACCTGAAATTATCTCCAGAGAGAGGCCGATCTATAAGGGTGTCAGCGTAAATGTAGACTTCTATTCCGGATTCGTATATGACATGCTGAATCTTCCGATCGAACTCTATACGCCTATCTTCGCCATCGCCAGGATGGTCGGCTGGAGCGCACACCGTATGGAAGAGCTGGCCAACAACGGCAAGATTATCAGACCGGCATACAAGACCGTATGTACCGATCGAGATTATGTTAAGATTGACAAAAGAGATGCCTGACCGGCATCTCTTTCTCTCTATTTTCTCTTTCTCTCTGATTTCACAATTCTATTTCTTTCCGGTATTCTTCTCCTGCACCTTTATGTACCTTTTCTGTCCACGCAGATAGGCGGCTGTATAGACGGCGATAGCCGCCAAGATCACGATAATGCCGACCCATGTCAACACCCCTGAACGAATATAGTAATCATTTACAAGATGAATGATGCTGGCGATCACGATCATCACACCCGCCAGAAGCATCCGCTTGTACATATAATCAATAAATCCAAGTTTGTCTTTAATACTGCTTTCACTCACATCCTTGGCCAGCATGACATTACTCACAATATTTCCGTTCCTTTTAGCCATGACTGCCATATAAATCAAGTAAACGCCGCTGCCAAAGAACAGAATATCTATCATTCCACCTACGCCAGCTCCCATTCTATTCCTCCATTCTCCAGACGGCTTCGATCCTGCTTAGCAATGTCTGCGGATCAAAAGGCTTTCTTATGAAATCCACCGCTCCCAGTGCAAAACTTCTCTCTTCATCCTCCTGCTCCGCCGCCGTCAGAAGAATCACCGGAATCTTTGCCAGGTGGGGTTTCCTCTGTATATGCTCCATCACCTCATAGCCATCCATCTTACGCAGATAAATATCCAGAAGAATCAGATCCGGAATCTGGTCTTCCAGATACCGAAGTGCTTCCTCTCCTGATTTTACCATCGTCACATTATATTTATCATGCAGGATAAGTTCTTCGCATTTAAGATTGGTTGATACGTCATCAACTAACAAAATGTGTTTCATATCTATGCATCGACTCCCAAAAAATTTTTCACGGTTTCCTTCATCTCAGTCTTATCACATACAATATCATGGATTACCGGCGCCGTCCTGATCTCTGTTATGGCATTCGGCACATCCACGTTACCAATTCTGGACAGCTCATCCACCAGCTCAAAATCAGACATTGTATTGTAATTACTGTCGATCGCGTTCATTACATTTCTCGTGAACTTAAAAGGACTTGCCGTGGACGCGATCAGTGTCACCGCCTCATCCTTCGTATCGGCCACATACTTCCGATAAACTGCACTGGCTACCGCAGTATGCGTGTCCAGTACATAACCGGTATTCTCATACATCTCTCTGATCCGCACCGCCGTCTCTTCCTCACTGGCATAGTTGCCATAGAAATCTCCAAGCTGCTCCCGCATCTGTTCCGTAATCTCATAGACGCCCGTCTGCAGCAGCGAATCCATCAATTCTGCATTCTTCCCGGCATCCTCTCCCGTAATACGGTAGATCAGCCGCTCTAAGTTGCTGGAAATCAGAATGTCCATAGACGGAGAACTGGTCAGTACAAATTCTCTGTTGCGGTCATACTTCCCGGTTGTAAAGAAATCATATAAAACCTTATTCTCATTGGAGGCGCAGATCAGCTTCCCGATCGGAACTCCCATCTGCTTCGCATAAAATGCCGCCAGAATATTACCGAAATTACCGGTGGGCACTACAACATTCATCCGTTCACCCTCTGCCAGCTTGTCCTCCTCCAAAAGCTTTACATACCCATACACATAATAGACTACCTGCGGTATAAGCCGTCCTATGTTGATCGAATTAGCCGAGGAAAACTGCAGACCGGCCGCTGCCATCTCTTCCGCCAGCTTTCTGTCATTAAGCAACGCTTTAACACCTGACTGTGCATCGTCAAAATTACCATGGATGCCGACCACCAGAGTATTATCTCCCTTCTGGGTCACCATCTGCTTCTCCTGAATGGGACTCACGCCGTTCTTCGGATAGAACACTATAATCTTCGTTCCCTCCACCCCGGCGAAGCCTGCCAGTGCTGCCTTCCCGGTATCACCGGAAGTCGCCGTCAGAATCACGATCTCATTCTTCACCTGATTCTTCTTCGCAGCAGTGATCATCAGATGCGGCAGTATCGACAACGCCATATCCTTAAAAGCGATCGTCGCACCATGAAACAACTCCATATAATATGTACCTTCCGCCTCCACGATCGGCGCAATCACTTCCGTGTCAAACTTCGAATCATACGCCTGTGCGATACAGCTTCGCAATTCTGCTTCCGTAAAATCCGTCAGAAATAACCTCATAACCTCATAGGCAACCTCCTGATAGGTTCTGCCCGCCAGATCCCGAAGCGAACAGGCAAGCGCTGGAATATGATCCGGCACAAACAACCCGCCGTCATCCGCCAGTCCCTTTAAAATTGCCTGAGAAGCCGTGATCTTCTTCTCATCATTTCTCGTACTGCTGTATAATATTTCCATTTATCTGACCATGCCTTTCAAACATTTTATGCTTCGTGCCAATTATTGTAACATACAATCCCCTGCTGCGCAACTTTTATACGTGATACCATTAAAACTCTTCTGACAGAGCTGTCTGTACTGCCGGCTTCCTGCAGCCGTCTCTCCTGCAGCACTGCATCGATATGCGCCTACTGGAAAAACTCATGATGTCCATAAGCAAACAGTTTTGTCAAATGACGGTCGAACCACTGCATCCTATCGGAATCCACCTTCTCCCGTGCACAGAAATACAGTGCACCCTGCGAAATATCTTCACCGTACAGAGCACGTTCCACCGCCACCACAGTATCCTCACTGACATGAACGCTCTGGAATCTGCCGTCCACGGTAGGGGAAAACTGCGCGACACCCTGCTCTCTCTGCATCACGACCTCCAACACCGTATCCGGAAAAAGATCGCTGTTCACTCTGTTTAAAACCACATTCGCCACCAAAAGCTTCCCATCCTGATCTTCTCCGCCTGCCTCTGCTTCCACAATACGGTGCAGAGCATCAAGATCCTTGTCCGATAATTGATACTGCATTGTCTGTTCCAGCACTTCATAATCCACGACTCTCTGTCCCGATGAAACCGTGGAGATCATCTCCATAAAGCTCTGTTTATCCTCCGTCATGCTATCACTCAGATATTCCATCTGAAAAGCAGGCTTGGCCGCAATTCGATTAATCTTAAGTTCTCTGACGCATACGCATGAAGAAACAAGCACCATGCCCGCCAGAATAAATCTTGTTATATATTCCCTGTACATTTTCCCTCCATCCTGCATCGTCACCATTTGCATCCAATGTCAGACTCTGCACAGACTCTCCGTGCAGATCCGTTACAAACGCCGCAGGTCTCTGCTGCAGTCACAAATGTTACAAAAATCTGATGAATTTGAAATTGTTATTAACAATCTTTAATATTTTATACAGGAAACAGGAAAAATATTTCTGAATTTGTTTTTTTTCTCAAAAATGGTACAATTATCGTAAAGGAGGCCGACCTATGAAACAGCAGTTACCCGGCGTTTATACGGCAAAGCGTAAAGACGGAACCGTATACTACCGCGCTTCATTAACTTATCGCAATAAACACATCAGTCTGGGCAGTTACGACAATCCGCACGATGCTCATCAGGCATATACACTGGCCGGCGTCCTGCTGGAAGATCGTTCCCTTTCTCTAAACAGTTATGAAAGTGAGTCCATGCTGCCTTTTTCCAAATGGGTCAGTCTGCTCAACTTTCGGGACAATTCCATCTACTTTGCCACACCGATCTATGTACGGCCCCGCTTTTTTTATTACTATTTTACGCCGTCGGATTTTTTTATTTTCGATCTGGATGATCTGTTCTACTATTCCACCAGGAAGATTTCCCGCAGAGGAGGCCATTACTTTGTAGCAGACTATGGCATGCAGGTAAATATCATGACTCGTTACGGCATCAAAAATTATGCTGTAGAAGGCAGAGATTATCGTTTTATCAATGGAAACAATCAGGATCTGCGCTATGAGAATATAGAGATCATCAACCGCTATAACGGTGTACAGGCAACCGCACACAATGGTCTTCTGCGCTATCAGGTAAAAATACACGTAAAGGGAAATATCAACGTAGGAACCTACGATTCGGAAACAGAGGCGGCGATCGCCTACAATAAAGCCATTGATCTGCTCAAAAAAGCCGGCGTAAGCAAGGCCTTCATCCCCAATTATCTGGAAGGAGTGTCTCCTGCCGCTTACGCCGACCTGTATAATACTGTTAAAATCTCTCCCGGAATCCTCCATTACCGCTGCGAATAACCGACAAAACTGATATTCAAATTGGCATCGCCGGTCACACCATTCACAACACCCTCCGTGGAATACTGCCACATGGTAAACTGATAAGGATAGTCCGGCAGTTCCTGTTCCTGTGCAAGCCACACATCATAGCTTTGCAGCCTGGCAAGATCCACCTCCTTGATCAGCCATTCTTTGTCACCATAAAGCATGGGCACATAACCCGCATTCTTTACTCCTTCCAGAAAAGAAGTCGCAATATTGGTTTTCTCGTCCTTACTCAGGTTATCTATTCTTGCCGCATCATTGGCTACAAATTCCATATCAAAAGCGATTGGATATTTCACATTTGCTCTGTATGGCTCCAGATTCTGAACGACGAAGTTCAGTTCCTGAACAGCTTCCTCCTGTGAAATAGCCTGAGAATAGAAATAAACGCCCACATCCAGACCAGCCGCCACAGCCCCTTCTATATTCTGCTTGAACTTCTCATCCAGGGTAATCTGACCGGTACCATAGCCACGGCCGCCCAGGCGGATCATCACATAATCGACACCTGCCGCCTTCATGCTCGTAAAATTGACATCGCCGTTTTGTTTGGAAATATCTACACCCACGTAGGAAATCTTTTTACCGTTTTCCATATAGCGCTTTAATCCGGCCTTATCTTCCATTTTCGTCATATCATAGGTGTTTTTCTTAAGATACGGATTGAGTGTCACCCACTCTTCCGTCCCGTCTCTGTTCGTAACCTGTGTATGCTTACCATCCGTGGCCGGATCGTTCTTCGCCTGCTCCTGCTGCGCCGCTTCGCCTAACTTCTTCCGCTCTTTCTCTTCTTCCTCCACTTTTTTTGCCTTTTCCGTGAAAGTGGATTTCTCAGGCTTTACCGTTTCTTCCTGAAAGTTTCCCGGTTCCGGCTCCGCTTCCTCCACCGGATACATATCCCAGAAATCCAGATCCTCGGCACGCAGTTTCTTCTCCGGCTCTTCCGGCAGCTGTGCTTCAGACTCTACAGCTGCCATCTCCTCCTGCTGCATCTCTTTCAAATAATCACTGCCACTGTTCTTCTTATCATTGCTCTTCATTACTGCAAATAAAAGAATCAGTACGAATGCGGATACACCGACTACCATATAGACCACAGGAAGACCTGTTCCTACGGATTCGTCATCTCCCGGTAATTTCATATTTCCCTCCATGCCGAAGCAGTTCTTTTGCGAAGGCCGCGAGCCAAATTTTAAATTTGGCTCTGCGATCTCGAGTTTGTGGCTCCGGCACAAACTCGCAGTTGAAAAATCAGCACATCAGTGTGATTTTTCAACCTTCCCTCCATTCCAAAACACTTTGTGCTGAGGATGCGATACCTGTTACACCTGCACTTCTCCTGCCAGAACCTTCTTATAGTCCTCCAGATTCTTCTGCAGCAGTGCCGGCGTATCCAATCCATACGGACATTTGCTCTTACACTGACCGCAGTGGATGCAATTCTCGATCTTCCTCATCTTCTCCTGTCCCGCCGGACTCAAATGGCTTTCGGATGGTGACCGCCGCAGAAGCAGAGACATTCTCGCACAATTATTGATCTCGATCCCCGCCGGACATGGCATGCAGTAACCGCAGCCTCTGCAGAAATCACCCAAAAGCTCTTCTCTGTCACGGCGAATCACCTCCGCCAGCTCTTTAGTCATAACAGGCGGCGTCTGTATATAAGACAGAAATTCATCCAGCTCGGCCTCCCTTTGCACACCCCAGATCGGAAGCACATTATCATACTGCGCCAGAAAGGCATACGCGGCTGCCGAATTATTGATCAGCCCGCCCGACAGCGCCTTCATGGCAATAAATCCCATATCCGCCTTCCTGCATTTCTCAACCAGTTCGATATCTTTATCGGTCGCAAGGTAACAGAAAGGAAACTGCAGTGTCTCATACAGTCCACTGTCGATCGCCTCATGCGCCACAGCCAGACGATGATTCGTGATGCCGATATGCCTGATTTTTCCCTCCGCCCTGGCTTCCATTGCCGCATCATACAATCCGCTGTCATCTCCCGGTTTCGGACAAAACGCCGGATTGTGGAACTGATACAAGTCAATATACCCGGTCTGCAGCTGCTGCAGGCTGCTCTCCAGATCCTTCCGGAAATCTTCCGCATTCTGCGCCCCTGTCTTCGTTGCAATAAATATTTTATCACGCATCCCCGCAAAGGCAAGCCCTATTTTGTGCTCACTGTCCGTATACCATCGCGCCGTATCAAAAAAAGTAATACCGTTATTATATGCTTTTCTCAGCAGATATACTGCCTCTTCATCAGAAATTCTCTGAATAGGCAGCGCGCCAAACCCATTTTTATCTGCCGTGATCCCAGTCTTACCAAGTGTCACTGTACTCATTTTCTGCTCCTCTCTTTCTCCCAATCCGTGAAGCTGACGCCGGTATGCACCGCGCAGTTATCAGACGATCACTTTCTTCGGACACTTCTCCTTACATGCACCGCAGCCCGTACACTTATCCTGATCTATAACAGCATGAAAATCTTCTATCGTTATCGCATCCGCCGGACAGTTTCTCTTACACAGCTGGCATGCAATACAGCCTACATCACAGGCCTTGATCGTAGCCAGTCCCTTTTCTCTGGAACTGCATGCCACCACATGCTTTGCATCATATGGAATCAATGTGATCAGGTTCTTCGGACATACGGCAATACATTTACCACAGGCTTTACACGCTTCCTTATCCACTACTGCAACCCCATTCACCACATGGATCGCATCGAAAGGACAAACCTTAACACAGCTTCCGAAGCCAAGACAGCCGTCATTACAGGTTTTCGGTCCGCCGTTTGGCACAAATGACAACATACGGCAATCCTCGATACCACTGTAATCATAGTCCATTCTCGTACGTTCCCTGTCGCCCTGGCATCTCACAAAGGCTACCTGACGTGTACTGTCGCCTGCTTCCACTCCCATGATCTGCGCGATCTGGCTGCCAACCTTCTCACCGCCTACCGGACAGGCATTGACAGGCGCCTCTCCCTTCGCGATGGCTGCCGCCAGCCCGGAACAGCCGGCATACCCGCATCCACCACAGTTATTACCCGGAAGAACGCCCAGCACGGCCTCTTCCTTCTCATCTACTTCCACTTTAAACTTAATACCGGCAACGCCCAGAAACAATCCGACAAACAATCCAACTGCCCCCACGATCGCCGTTGCCATTAAGATTCCGGTCATACTCATACTCTGCCATCCCTTCTTTACAGAACAGTTCTCCCTGTACACCCTGCTCTAAAATTTATATCCTATAGTCAGCGACATTGGAAATTTCGTTTACTATAATTATAACAGCCCCGAAAAACCACAGAAAGCGATGGCCATCAATCCTGCCGTAACAAGAACGATCGGCATGCCCTGAAAAGATTCCGGTATATCATTATACTTCAATTTCTCTCTGATACCCGCCAGGATCACGATTGATACCGTAAATCCCGCCGCTGTAGCAAATCCATTCACGATTCCGGTCAAAATTCCGTACTCCTTCTGTACATTGGTAAGCGCCACGCCAAGCACGGCACAGTTGGTCGTGATCAATGGTAAATACACCCCCAGTGACTGGTACAGAGCCGGCATGAATTTCTTAAGAAACATCTCCACAAACTGCACCAATGCCGCTATGACAAGGATAAACACGATGGTCTGCAGATACTTAAGATCCAAAGGTTCCAGAATATATTGATAGATCGCCCCCGCCACAGCAGAAGCCAGCGTGATAACAAAGATGACTGCCACTCCCATGCCTGTGGCCGTATCCGTCTTCTTCGATACGCCAAGAAACGGGCATAAACCCAGAAACTGACTCAACACAACGTTATTCACTAAAGAGGATGCAACTAAAATCACCAGCAGTTCCTTAACCATTCTTCTCCCCCTCCTTTATCTGCCCGCCGTTCGTACCGCCTGCTTTCTCGTCATATAATCTGTGCGCACAACCGGCATCCGCACAGTTCATACAGTCATTTCCACATCCCGACTGTATCCTGGACATATCCTTTCCTTTCTTCTCCCCGTTGATCTTCACCTTATTCTGGATCGCAGTCAGAATCGCCAGCACAAAGAATGCTCCCGGTGCCATGATGAAAATACTGACAGGCACAAAGCTGTCCGGCATCACATGAATGCCGAAGATCTCGCCCGCTCCCAGAAGCTCACGAACCGCCCCGATACAGGTCAGTGCCACGGAAAAGCCCAGTCCCATACCGATTCCGTCAAACAGGGACGGCAGTACCGGATTCTTATAGGCGTAAGCTTCCGCACGCCCTAATATAATACAGTTTACAACGATCAGCGGAATGTAAATCCCCAATGCATCGTACAAAAACGGGATGTAGCCCTGCAGCAGCAGCTCTACTACCGTAACAAATGATGCAATGATAACAATAAATGCCGGAATACGCACCTTATCCGGTATGATATTGCGCAGCAGCGAGATAAACACATTACTGAGCGCAAGTACCACCATGGTGGTAAGCCCCATACCAAGACCATTGACCGCCGATGTGGTGACAGCCAGTGTCGGACACATGCCCAGCATCAGCACAAAGGTCGGATTCTCCTTCACAATACCGTTTACAAGACGTTCTTTTGCACTATTCATTCTCACTACCCCCTCCCAATTCTGTCTGGAAATAGTAAAGTCCTGCATTGACTCCATTAGTCACTGCATTTGTCGTAATGGTAGCACCCGAGATCGCATCGATCTGGTTCTCTGAAGTCGCACCATTCTTTGTATATTCGAATTTGTCTGTCTGCTTCCCGGCAAACTGCGGTTTCAATACGTCTTCCGCGCGCATACCCAGACCGGCTGTCTCCGCAATATCCAGAATCGACATGCCGTTCACCGTGCCGTCCAGGCGCACCCCAATCGCAAACTGGATGTCACCTCCGTATCCTTCCTTCGTTGTCACGGTGATCACATACCCCAGCAGACTGCCGGAGGCATCCAAAGCACTCATCACTTCATCAATATGCTCCTGACCATACCCCTCTGCTTCCCACAAAGAAGTATCCGGCTGATTTATGGAAATCTGCTCGAAAGATGCGGCATCCTGAAACACTTCCTGACATGCCTCCTGTTTCTTCCTGGCATTCTGTTCCTCGATAGGAGCCTTCGTAATCTGATATATAAATCCCAGGATCAGACCGGCCACCAGCGTGATCACAAGTATAATGCCTGTATTCTTCATCATCTCTTTCATGCCCGCACCCCTCCTTTACCAAATGCTGTCGGACGAGTGATCTTCTCAATCAGCGGTACCAGCAGGTTACCGATAACAATCGCATAAGATACCCCCTCGGAAGATGGCCCGAAAATACGGAAAATCCCCGTCAAGACTCCCAACAGAATCCCGAACAGATACTGTCCGTTCTTCGTAATCGGCCTGGTCACATAGTCCGTCGCCATGAAGAACGCTCCCAGCATCAGTCCGCCACCGGCCAGGTGCGCCGAAATATATGCCCAATCGAACCCGTGTCCGCCGAATACGCTGACAAAGATTGCAAAACTCACTATGTAGCTTCCGGGAATACGCAAATCTATGATGCCCATCAAGATCAGGATACAGGCACCGACCAGAATCGCAATCATGGAAGTTTCTCCGATTGTTCCCGCTGTCCTCCCGATCACCATATCCAGAATATTGACTGCATCTCCGCTCTTTAAGGAAGCTAACGGCGTTGCTCCTGCATAGGCGTCACAGTCAAAATTCGTCATAATCGAGGTAAAAGAGATCAACAGGAAACATCTGCCTCCCAACGCCGGGTTCATAAAATTCTGTCCCAAACCGCCAAACAGCATTTTCACTACCAGAATCGCGAACACCCCACCTACTGCCCCGATCCACCAGGGAGCAGATGCCGGCAGGTTCATCGCTAACAGAAGACCGGTCACTACCGCCGAATAATCTCCTATCGTTACTTTTCTCTTACATATTTTTTCAAAAACAAATTCCGTTAACACTGTGGATGCCACAGTCACCAGAATTAAGATCAGTGCATCCAGTCCAAAATTATAAATCCCAAATCCGGCAGCAGGAAGAAGCGCGATCACTACTGTCAACATAATATTGCTCGTGTCGGTCTTGGATCTGACATGCGGATTGGACGATACTTTCATTAAATCGCTCATCTCTTAACTATGTACTCCTTTCTTCCTTACTTCTTTTTCTTCCTGGCAAGCTGCATCTTACGCATGGATTTGATAGACTGCGTCAGGGAACGCTTCGCCGGACAGACAAAACTACAGCAGCCGCACTCGCAGCACTCCATTCCGTCATAGGAAAGGAATTCTTCTTCATCATAGTGCTCTGCAAAATCCGCCAGTTTACTGGGTACAAGGCGGCTGGGACATGCTTCCACACAGCGCCCGCAGTTAATACAGGCACTGGGTTCCATACGGGATACATCATCCTCGGTCAGACACAGAAGAGCCGAAGCCGTCTTCGTCGTGGGCACATTCAAGTCGAAAATACCAAATCCCATCATGGGGCCGCCGGAAATAATCTTCACCGGTTCCTGCTTGAACCCACCTGCTTCCTCGATCAATTCATGATAATTCGTACCGATACGCACGATAAAATTCCGCGGATCAGCCACCGCATCACCGGTTACTGTCACAATACGGTTCATCAGCGGCTTACCTTCATAGACAGCATGATATACGGCCACGATCGTGTCCACATTGTTGACCACGCACCCGGCATCCGCCGGAAGCATCGAGGAATTGATCGATCTGCCGGTCGTCGCATAGATAATCTGTCTCTCCGCTCCCTGGGGGTATTTAGTTCTCAACGCCTTGACACTGATACGTACTTCATCCTTCGTCAGATTTTTCAGAAGCTCTATGCAATCCGGCTTATTATCTTCCACTGCAAGTATGGCTCTGGCATTCTCAAAAAGTTTCAGATAAACCCTGATGCCATCTACCAGCTTCTCCGGTTCCTCCAACATCCTCCGATAGTCGGAAGTCAGATAAGGTTCACACTCGGCACAGTTCGCGATCACATACTCTATCTTCTCCGGCTCCTTGGGTGAAAGCTTGATGAAAGTCGGGAAACCGGCACCCCCCATACCCACAATACCTGCTTCTTTGATCCGCTCGATAATCTCTTCCCTGGTCATCTCCTCCAGAGGTTTGACTTCCGGATAATCCACTTCTTCATACAACCCGTCATTCTCCACTATAATGCTCATCACATTATCACCGGTAACTACGCGTCTGGGTTCAATCGCCTTGACAGTCCCTGAGACGGTAGCATAGACAGGCGCCGATACGAATCCGCCGGCTTCTGCGATCTTCTGTCCCGTCAGCACATGCTCTCCCTTCTCTACAATCGGCCTGGCCGGCGCACCGATGTGCTGTGACAGCGGATATACCAGATCCCCCTTCGGCAATACCGCCTTAATGGGCTTATCCTTAGACAATTCTTTGCCATCATAAGGATGTATCCCGCCCTTAAATGTTAACTTTGCCATTCTTTGCCCCTCTTTCTTATTCATAGTAAGCTTACATCCCACGGCCAAACTGCCGGATTGGCGGCCGTATGATGTACGGCTGTCCCTGTCGCAAAAGCCATGGTTTTCACGATTAACAGCCCACTCTATAAATATACTATTTTTCGACGAAAAAAACTACTGTTGTTTCAAAAAATATGTTAGTATATACCTAAGTTAACGTAACGGATTAGATTCCCTCCCTGTTGCATGATGAGGGTTTACTATAAGTTATTTAAATAAGGAGACCGATATGCGGACAAATAATCAAGCATACAAGAATTTCACAATACAGTATCCTGTGGAACAGATTGCTCCTCTGGATAAAGTATTGTTTGTCGATATTGAAACTACCGGATTTACTGCCAAAAGCTCTCATCTCTATCTGATCGGAGTCGCTTTCTATCAGGCCGGGTACTGGCGCATCAGGCAATGGTTCGCTGACAAGCCGGAGGAAGAGGTCCTCCTGCTGAAAGAATTTTTCACATTTGCGTCACAGTACACACACCTGATCCATTTTAACGGCAATAACTTCGATCTTCCTTATCTGCTGCAGAAGTGCGGACAGTATCAGCTGCCCTACACTTTCGACGGCTTTGAGGGCATTGATCTCTATCGACGGGTGGTCCCTTACAAATTTTTCCTGCACACACCCAACTGCAAGCAGAAAACATTGGAAGAACTGCTGGGTGTCAACCGGGAAGATCTCTACAACGGCCGGGAACTGATCAGCCTGTATCATGAATATACAGCCGCTCCTCAGGAAGATGCGTGCCATTTCCTGCTTCTTCATAATATGGATGACATGAAAGGTATGCTGCAGATCCTTCCTCTGCTTGCATTCTATGACCTGTTCAACTGCCCCGTCAAAGCCAGAAAAGTACAGGCCAACAGTTTTGTAGACTATCACGGACACGACAGGAAAGAGCTTCTGATGAAATTAGAGCTGCCCAATCCCCTGCCCCTCACAATATCCACGCTGTCCAACAGCTGCTATTTCAGCGGGGAAGGAGCGGAAGGCATTCTGAAAGTCCCGCTTTATGAAGAAGAAATGAAATACTTCTATTTCAACTATAAAGATTACTACTATCTGCCTGCCGAAGACACTGCACTACATAAGTCAGTCTCCTCCTTCGTAGATAAAAAGCACCGCATACAGGCCAATGCCGCCAACTGCTATACCCGCAAGTATGCCGTCTATCTGCCACAATGGGATGTGTTTGCCGAACCATTTTTCAAACGGGATTATAAGAGTAAAGAGCTTTTCTTCGAGCTTACTGACGAGTTAAAGACGGATCGCGTCTTTTTCTCGCGCTATGCACAGTACCTGCTTCGAAAAATGGCTAAAACATATTAACTCTCTCCATGTCGGACAAAAGCCGGAAGCGCTTCCAGCCAGGAAACTGCCGGAAGCGCTTTTCTTCTTTACCAAATATCAAAAATAGACTTTTACAACTCCAATTTATTGAAAAAATCAAAGCAGTCAAACGTTGCGAAATAATCTTTCGCTGTCTCGGCACGCCGAATCAGTTCCACACTGCCATCCTCTTTCAATAGCAGCTCTGCCGACTTCAACTTACCGTTATAATTATATCCCATCGCGAAACCATGTGCTCCTGTATCATGAATGACCAGATAATCTCCCTTCTCAATCTCCGGCAGCATTCTGTCGATCGCAAACTTATCATTATTTTCACACAAAGAACCTGCTATATCGTATCTGTGATCACAGACCGCGTCCTCTTTCCCCAGCACAGTGATATGATGATACGCCCCATACATCGCCGGACGCATCAGATTAACGGCACATGCATCCACGCCGATATATTCTTTGTGGATATGTTTCTCGTGAATCGCCTGTGTCACCAGTATACCATATGGACCCGTCATAAAACGTCCCATCTCCGTATAAATGGCAACGTCACCTAATCCCGCGGGAATAAGTACTTCCTCATATACCTGCCTTACCCCTTCACCGATCACACGGATATCATTTCCTTCCTGCTCTGGCATATAGGGAATCCCCACCCCGCCTGACAGATTGATAAAGCTAAGCGTAACACCAACCTTTTCCCTGATCTGAACAGCCAGCTCAAACAGCTGCTTCGCCAGCTGCGGATAATATTCGTTGGTCACCGTATTACTGGCCAGAAAAGCATGCATGCCAAAACGCTTAACGCCCTTTTCTTTTAAGATTCTATAACCCTCAAACAGCTGCTCCCGCGTAAATCCATATTTGGAATCGCCGGGATTGTCCATGATCCCATTACTCATCTGGAACACACCGCCCGGATTATAACGACAGCTCATAGTCTCCGGAAGATATCCCAACACTTTCTCCACGAATTCAATATGTGTGATATCATCCAGATTAATGATCCCGCCCACTTTAGCACAATATGCATAATCTTCCGCCGGCGTATCATTAGAAGAAAACATGATCTCATGACCGTTGATACCCACCGCTTCACTCAGCATCAATTCCGTGAGAGATGAACAGTCACATCCAATGCCGTACTCATGCAGGATCTGTATCAAAAAGGGATTCGGACACGCCTTAACAGCAAAATACTCTTTAAATCCCTTATTCCACGCAAAAGCCTCCTGCACAGCCTTCGCATTTTCTCTGATCCCTTTTTCGTCATACAGATAAAAGGGTGTCGGATATTTCTTAGCGATCTCCTCTATCTGCTGCTTTGTCACAAATGGTAATTTACTCATTACGCTCAAGGTTCCTTTCGTTTCTTTTCATAACTCCCCAGTCATGTTCTTTCCTATCCCCCGGCGCATCACCCAAACATCTTCCCCCAAAACCTATATATCCTCAATCTGCCAGTCAATCGGTGTTACACCGTTTGCCTTCAGAAATTCATTACACTGACTGAAATGTCTGCATCCAAAAAATCCACGATATGCCGACAACGGACTCGGATGCGGAGCCTTTAAGATCAAATGTCGTGGATTAGTCAACATGGGAATCTTACTCTGTGCCGGACGCCCCCAGAGCAGATAGACCACAGGCCTGTCCTGTGCATTTACTGCCTGAATGACTGCATCTGTAAACTGTTCCCAGCCCTTCCCCTGGTGGGAATTTGCCTGATGCGCCCGTACAGTCAGCACCGTGTTCAACAAAAGCACGCCCTGATCCGCCCATTTTTTCAGATAACCGTTATTCGGGATCGAACATCCCAGATCATCCTGCAGTTCTTTATAGATATTCTGCAGCGACGGCGGTATTTCCTTCTGATCCTGTGGAACGGAAAAACTCATGCCATGAGCCTGATGCTCATTATGATACGGATCCTGTCCCAGCAGAAGTACCTTCACTTCATTCAACGGAGTAAAGTGAAACGCATTGAATATTTCTTCCGATGGCGGGTAGATTACCCGCGTGCTGTACTCTTCCCTGACAAATTTGTACAACTGCCTGTAGTAATCTTTGTGAAATTCCGGATCCAACACTGTTGCCCAATCATTACTTAACATTGCCATATTCTTGTCTCCCAATCATCTATATTCTGACAGGAATTCCTTTTTCTCTCAGGAAATATTTTAAATCCCTGATCTCCAGCTCTTTAAAATGAAACAACGAAGCTGCCAGGGCCGCATCTGCACCACCCTCGGCAAATGCCTCATAAAAATGTTCCATCGTGCCTGCACCACCGGAAGCAATCACCGGAACAGATACACTGTCAGCGATCGCTCTGGTTAATTCCAGATCATATCCTGCCTTCGTCCCATCACCGTCCATACTGGTCAGAAGAATCTCCCCCGCGCCAAGTCTGTCCACCTGCATGGCCCATTCCACGGCATCAATTCCCATATCTACACGGCCGCCATTCTTATAGATATTCCAGCCGCTTCCATCTGACCGTCGCTTTGCATCGATGGCTGCTACAACACACTGACTGCCGAATTTATCTGCCGCATCGGAGATTAGACGCGGATTCATAATGGCCGCGGAATTTACCGACACCTTATCGGCACCTTCCCGCAGGATCGCCTTAAAATCCTCCACCGTACGAATCCCGCCTCCCACCGTGAAAGGAATGAAGACTCTCTCAGCAACTCTGCGAACCATCTCCACCGCTGTCGCCCTTGCATCGGAAGAAGCTGTAATATCCAAAAAAACCAGTTCATCCGCTCCCGATCTGTCATAGGCTGCTCCAACCTCAGCCGGGTCTCCGGCGTCCTTGAAATTTATGAAATTTACCCCTTTGACAACCCTGCCGTTTTTTACATCCAAGCAGGGAATAATTCTTTTCGTATGCATTTATTCCCACCAACTTTTGCAGATTTCCAGTGCACCGTAACCGCCTTAAACTCTGGTAATCTGCATGAAGTTTCTGAGGATGCGCATTCCCACATCAGAACTTTTCTCCGGATGAAACTGACAGGCGAATACATTTCCCCGCTCCACGGAAGCATGTATGCATGCTGCATATTCCGTCGTAGCCATAACAGTCTCTGGCTCATCTGCCTGCAGATAATAGGAATGTACAAAATACACATAGGCTCCTTCCTGTATCCCTTCGAACAGGCGTCCGGCATTCGGATATCGCAGAGAATTCCATCCAATATGCGGGATCTTTAACCCAGCCTCTTCCGGCAGCCGCACAATCCTTCCCGGCAGAATCCCCAGCCCTTCCACGCCTTCACTTTCCTCACTGCTCTCAAATAACAACTGCAGTCCAAGACAAATTCCCAGAAAAGGGATATTTCGACTGACAGCCTCCCTGATCACATCGGTCAAACCATATTTGTGGAGCTTTCCCATCGCATCCCCGAAAGATCCCACTCCCGGAAGTATAATATGATTCGCAGAAAGAATCTCCTGCCTCTGCCTCGTCACCTTAACACATCCGCCCAGCGACACGATGGCCTTTTCCACACTCCTGATATTACCTGCATCATAATCAATTACTGCAACCATCTGAAACCTCTGCTCTTACAAATCACCTTCTGCATCCGGTTCTGAGGTGTCTGGATTATCGATTCTTTCAATGATCTCCTCTTCTTCCGGTAATACATCCTGCTTAACCTTCGGCTGCTCCGGTTCTGACTCCTCGACAGCCGTACCATTAATAAGTCCGTACAATATCTCAGAATACGTCAGATCATCATCCGATGCCAGAATCTCCATCGCAGCTGCCTCCGATATACCATAATTTCCTGACAACTGCGCCAGGATCTGTGCATAGACGCCATCTACTTCATCGGATACTCCATATTGCTGCGCCTCCGCCCGGAACAGCTGATAGCGCTCCACACCTTCCAGCAGCGCATTCAGCGCCTCCGTCTCCATGCCCAGTTTACTGTAATTCTCATAAGACCGAAGCTTTGCCCTTACCTGCAATATAATGTTGCTCTTCTGCAACAGTTCAGACTCCTCTTCGTTCAGCTCCTTGCCATAAAGAAGATCATACACCTTCTCATACTGTTTTTCCTCATATCTCTCGCGTGCTTCCTGCTTCTGCATATATTCAGGAATAAACATATTCACCACGATGATACATGCTGCCACGGAAGTACAGAACAAAACTACAAATACGATCTTGGTTCTGGAAATCCTCTTCTCCGGTACTTTCGGCTCTTCTGCTTTGGGCTTTTTCTCCTTCTTGGGTTTCTTTGGCTTCGGAGGTTTTTTCTCTTTTGCTTTCTTCTTGGAATTCTTCTCTTCCTTCTTCTTCTTTTTCTTATCCTTTTTCTTCGCTTTCTTTTTATCTTCGGCGTTCAATTCATCTAACAATTCTCTGTTTTCGTCAGATAAAGTGCCCAGGAGCGCTCCATCATCGGCTCCATCTGCATTTTTATCCGAAAGATCTTCCTCATCCTCAAGCAGGAATTGCAGAAATCTTCCAAAAGCACCCTGCTTCTTTGGCATGTCATTCCCTTCCTTTGCCGCTTCATCCTTTGTCTTTTTCTCTCTGCTCTTTTTTTCTTTCCTCTTACGTTTTTCCTTTTTCTTTGATGGTTTCTCCTCTTCCTCTTTCGGCACGATCTCCCGAATCCTGGATTCCTCCCCATCCGTTGTCTCTTCCTGCCCCCAGAAATCAAAATCGTCGTTATTTTCCTCTGCTTCCTCCAGCGGATTATCCAGAAGAGCCATCATATCATCGTCTTCCATCAACCCATTGTCTGCTTTCTGCAGCAGATCATTGATCTCCGAAAGATCTTCATCCTGTCCTATACCTGCCAAAAGCTCGGCCAGTCCCTCGTCATCTTCTCCCGATTCTTCCAGTGCAAAATCATCTCCCAGTAATCGGTCAATGTCCTCCTCTGACATGGTCTCTGCCGGTTCAATATCCTCATCATCCAAATCCAACACAGTCAGATCATCCGGTATCTCCTCGATCATAGAATCACCAACCAACATTTCCTCCGGCATTTCGTTATCTTCTGCCGGCAGGTCACTTTCAGGACTTTCTTCCTCCATCTGCACTTCATCCATCACTGTTTCCTCAGACAGATCATTTCCTTCCAGGCCCCAATCTTCTAATTCAAAGTTCTCATCCTGATCCATCTCTTCCGGCAGAATATCCTCTTCCAGATTCCAATCATCCAAAGCACCGTTTTCATCCTGCATTGACTCTTTCATGTCACTATCCTCTTCCAAGCCCCAATCATCAATTTCCGGTTCCTCTAACGTTTCCGGTTTATTTGCCAAAAGTTCGTCTTTCAATGTCTGATTCTCCACTTCAAATTCGTCTTCTATTTCCACTTCATCTGGTAAAACTGTCTCGTCCTCTGCCAACACTGACTCGTCCAATAGATCACCTTCCAATAGATCATCTTCTTCTGACAAACTCTCTTCTGGCAGAACTTCCTCCGAAAAAGCTTCCTCCAGCGGATCTTCTTCCAGAAGATTCTCTTCCTCCAATGCCCAATCTTCCAATCCAAGTCCATCTCGTATCATCGACTCTTCCGGAAGATTCTCTTCCTCCAATGCAAATTCCTCTAATAAATTTTCTTCTTCCAGCTCCCACTCATCCAGTGCAAATACTTCCGGTGCTTCTGACTCCTCCAACAGATTTTCTTCTTCTAACGCCCACTCATCTGTTTCAAACGCTTCCGGTGCTTCTGCTTCTTCCTGCAGATTTTCTTCTAATGCCCACTCATCTGTTTCAGACACTTCCGGTTCTTCTGTCTCTTCCTCCAGTGTCAATGCCCACTCCTCTATTTCCTGCATTTCCTGTGCTTCTTCCTGCAGGTTCTCTTCCAACATCCACTTATCTATCTCATTCGCTTCTTCTATTCCCTGCTGTTCCGATACACTTTCCTCATCCAGAGTCCATCCATCTGATTCAAGCACTTCTTCTCTTTCCGACTCTTCCAGTAAATTTCTCTCATATGCGGTCCGGTTTCCAAATACTGACTCCTCCATCTCCTCATACCCGGCTGTCAGCCCACTTGACTCCATCAGTCTGTTATCCGACCTGCTCTCTTCCGCCATATTGTCTATGTAATCCACATTAAAATCTGACGCTGACACAGTCTGTCCATCCGATCCCAATTTATTCTCCGGCAAACCTTCCTGATCATGGATTTCCTCTTCCAATTCAGCATTTCCTGTCAGCAGATCCATACCCATAGAGGCAAACATCTCATCTATTTCATCCGTACTCATTGCTTTATTGGCTTCCACTGTCGCCATTCTTGCCTGTCCTTCTTCCGACACAGAACGGTTATCAGGAGCATCCTTGTTATCAGGCATATCGCCAATGGACGCAAACATAGCTTCAGGAGAGTCTTGTTCCCTTTTCTGTGGCTCCGTCTCCACTTTACTTTCGCCCGCCAGCAAATTTTTCAAAAGATTGTCTAAGTATTCTTCGCTTGAACTCATAATTTCTCTCCAAAAAATTTTTCTGTCTCATTTTAACACATACTGCTGCATTACACAAATCTCTTTTGGCCCAACTTTTGTTAAAATGCTCTCAACCAACATGCTCCGACACGACCAGCTCAATCTATTCACAGGCCCCGCTGATTTATTAACTTCTCAACCCATAAATTCTATGGCATCTGCCTGCATACCTGTTCCCCTGCCACTTATCTCTTCCCCTATCTGATACAGCTTCGAATGAACCCGATACAAAAATGACTTTTGATTATAATAGACTATCTTCTCAAAAGGAAATCTGATAACCGTAGGATACTCCATTCCAACACCTAATTCCAATACGCACAGATCCCTGTTCATAGTTCCCTGCAGCCACTTTGTATATCTCTCCCAACTTTCCAGATAACCGCCTTCCTGATACTTTTGCTGTCCATACTGGTTCATCACAAGCCCGGCACCGCAATCCGGACATATGGGTTCCTCTAACTCCTCCAGTGAAACTTTGTTTTCAATCCATCCACAAATCTTTTCCCAAAAAGCATCGTCCACGGAGAACAATTTTCCATTGCAATTCTCCATGCATTGCATAAGCTCATATGTACCGCAGGGCAAAGTCACTCTATTTTCCCCGAAACCCGCATCCCTTATCAGGTCATCAGTACTCATGGAAACAATAAAGTAATTTTTGCCTTCCAGTAACAGCTTTAATTTATGATACGCTTCCGTAATTTCCGGATGAAATTCCTTCTTTAAATAATATCGGATTAAAAATGGAATCAGCCACTCCTTATCCTGTCTTTGCTCCAGTATTGAAAGTTTCTCCGCGAAATTTTGTATCTCTTTCAGCGTATGAAGCCTTACCTGCATTTCATTGCCAATTCCCACTAGTACAAGTTCCGCTTCCCTGATATCCTGAGTCAGCATACCGGCTCTCCTTCTCTAAACAAATCCATCATTTGATATGCAAGAAAAAGAGCATACCCAAACTCGGTACGCTCTTCATGGATCTCTATAGCATCTATCTGGTCAACTCGTCTATGATTCTTACCAGATTACCGATTTCCGGCTTTGACAACTGAGCATTTGCACCGAGCGCCTCGCCCTTTCTCTTCATTTCATCATTTACCAGAGATGAGAAAATAACGATTGGAATATCGGCTGTCTCAGGATCTTCCTTTACAAGCTTTGTTAAACGATGTCCGTCCATAAGAGGCATTTCAATATCCGTAATAAGGCATTGCACATGCTCTTTCAAAGTGCCGTCCCTCTTACAATCCTGGATCACATCATATGCTTCCTGCCCATTCTTCGTATGGATCAGGTTATGATAACCTGCTTTTTTCAAAGAATCCACAATCAGTTTATTCAATAATACGGAATCCTCCGCAATCAGAACCGGAACATCCCTTCTCTCTCTTTCTCCGAGTTCGTCAATATCCGTAATCTTTAATCCGGTTTCCGGATTGATATCGGAAACAATCTTCTCAAAGTCCAGTATAATAATCAACTTATTATCATATTTGATAATACCTGTGGAAACACCTTCTTCCGTTGTGCTAACCGTAGCATTGGGCTTAATAATATCTCTCCAGGAAATCCTATGTATCCCGACTACATTATCCACATGGAAAGCAATATCCAGTTTATTAAAATTAGTTATAATAAATAATCCTGATGGAGTACATTCCCCTCTCTGAAGACAGTTCTTTAAATCAATCGCTGTAATCATTGTTTCACGCGGCATAAAAATACCTTCTATACTGGGATGTGCATTAGGTACAGGCGTCACCGGCTGATACGGGATAATTTCCTTTACTTTAGCCACATTAATTCCATAAGAATTTCCATCCAAAATAAATTCCAAAACCTCAAGCTCATTCGTTCCATTCTCTAATAAAATCTTTGTATCCATACTCCACCTCTCATTAAATATGACTTATCGGAAGATATATTGTATTATTCCACAAGCGCTGTTCTAATTATATCACAGCATTTTAAAATTGCATACCATAAAAAATAAAAAAGAAGCAATTTGCTTCTTTTTTTTATCTTTTGTATTTTATTTATCTTATCCTATGTATCTAAACACAACTCTTTTGTTATTGGGGGCCTGCGCCCTCAAAACCGAACACTGAAACTCTGCTCCATCCTTTACTTCTTTCCCTGAACCTCTTCTCCTGGTCAAGCCTCCGGCCTATTAGTACGGGTCAGCACATGCATCACTGCACTTACACCTCCCGCCTATCCACCTCCTCGTCTAGAAGGGGCCTGTCTCTTTCGAGCGGATATCTCATCTTGAGGGGGGCTTCACGCTTAGATGCCTTCAGCGTTTATCCCTGCCGGACTTGGCTACCCTGCCATGGCGTTGGTCGCCAACAGGTACACCAGCGGTCCGTCCATCCCGGTCCTCTCGTACTAAGGACAGCTCCTCTCAGATATCCTACGCCTGCGCCGGATAGGGACCGAACTGTCTCACGACGTTCTGAACCCAGCTCG
>OFFJ01000475.1_pt1 | contig 33397 bp, 20 predicted proteins | sample 1521261 | NCBI WGS metagenome assembly OFFJ01 (sample SAMEA3504122, study PRJEB24116) | mouse gut metagenome | biome: mouse gut; feature: mouse-associated habitat; material: faeces | place: Denmark | collected 2011 | reverse complement strand
ATCTTTTTGAATTTTTCTTGATATAAAATCATAATTATCAATCATTCTTGCTCACCGCTTTAAAAATATTTTCTTGATTTAATATTATATTCGCAAATTCTTGAGTGTAAATGGTTTCTACAATTTGTTAATTTATTGTTTACAAACTGTATTACAGTGCGTTCAATTCGTCAAAAAAGCCGATGGATTTTATCCATCGGCTCCTGCTTATGAAATTAAAATTCTTATCACTCCGCAGATAAATAAATGCAGCGGATAATATATGTAGAAGAACGTTCTGATTCCTTTCAGCTTTCCCCTTTCACCGTTATATGTTTTCAGAACCGGAACAGACAAACAAACCCCCAATTGCAAAATTCCGTACGCCTTGCAGCATACTTTTTCTTATCGCGTGTATAATGGTAACCCTCTGCGATAAAAAACCACATAATCGGTGCAGTAAGTCTGCCGATTAAATGAAGAGCAATGACCCACCATACTCTTGAATTACCCGGAACAAGCGTCCAAGTTAAATGATCAATAGTCATAGCAATAGTGGCTGTCAGCTTCAGTTCATTTGCGTTTAATCCTTTACTTGTTCTTCTTATCATAGCATTACTCCAGCATAAGCTGCTTAACAGAAATTTTTTTAATTCGTTTTGAATATAAATACATAATCAATTCATAAAGCACTGTAAATGAAATTAAAGTTATGATAAAAGCCTTGATATCAAAATTATATTCAGGCATTACTGAAATATCCTTAAAAACAACACCAACCATTAATTTCAAAAGACCAAACTGATAAACAGTTCCTATGGCAAAGCTGAGCCCGGCAATCGGTCTGTAGCCTCCTAAAATTGCCTTGCAGCATTCCCGATGCTGATAACCGAATGCCTGCATCATTGCAATTGTTTTGGTATTTGAATGAATAACGGATGTAATGCCCATAAACATTGTAACGCAAGAAAATACTATGCCTATAAACATCATCATTAAACTCATCATAATGCTTGAAAGCTCCTCCATACTGAAGGACATCTGCATTGTTGCGGAAAAGCAAAATGATGAAACACCAATTAAAAATACAAGTGAATACCGTTGCTTTATTGTGCTTCTTTTAAGCTCGTGTAAAAAAGGCAGCTCTGTTTTCGTTTTTACAACTCTTTTAATCTTATTTTCCTTTTCTCTGAGCAAATACTGTACAGGCATTTTCAGCTTAACGCAGCTGTAAAACATTGCAAGAAGTGAAAAAACAGCTGTTGGAATAAGCACTAAGCAAATGATTAAAACAGGATGAAATTCAACCCTTATAAAGGGCAGTAAACGATCTGCATTCTGAACATCATAAAATGCAGACATTATGCAAAAAGCACCTGCGAACCCTGCTGCTGTTCCTGCAAAAACACTAAAGCCGAATACAGAAAAGCTTTTTGCTATTTTTATATTCGGATAGCCAAGCGCTTTTAATATACCAATCTCTTTCTTATGTGTATCTATGTAGTTTTTTATATAGAAGCAGAGCAGAACTATACTTGTAAAAAGCATACACCCGCCTGTAATACCGCATACTACCTTACCCGTCATAACCTGCGCATCGTAAAACAATTTAACAGAGCTATCTGCAATCTGTGCTTCTATACCCGATAAATCAATATTATAGTTTAAAAATAATGTGCAGATAAATACAGCACAAAATGAAATAATAACAATACCTACCAGCTTAATACTGTTTTTTAATCCGATAATCATATTTTACCAGCCAATCTCATAAGCACTTTTCCGTGATTTGTTCGTGCAGTAATCAACAATTCTGCCGCTGTTCATTTTTATTACTGTTTTAGCCATTTCAGCTATATTGATATTATGTGTTACCATTACTATTGCAAAATGATACTCCTTTTGCAGTTTTCTGATATAATCAAGCACCAAGCGCCCCGTTTCTTCATCCAAAGCCCCTGTCGGCTCATCAAGAAAAAGTACCTTGGGCTTTTTAGCCAATGCCCTTGCAATGGATACTCTCTGCTGTTCCCCGCCGCTCAGCTCGCTTGGATATTTATGCAGCTTGTCACCAAGTCCGACTTCCTCAATGATTTTTCTGTAATCACGGTTACCGGCTAATTCTGCACCCATTTTAACATTTTTATCAACATTCATATGAGAAAGAAGATAATACTGCTGAAAAATAAAACCAACATTTTCTTTTCTGAATGCAGTTAATTCATTATCGGAAAGTGAAGTTATATCATTGCCGTCATAGATGATTGTGCCGCTGTCAGGCTTTTCGAGCCCTGAAACAACATTAAGAAGTGTTGATTTTCCCGAGCCTGAAGCACCTAATATAACGGTAAAATCCTCATCTTTTATCTCAAGCGAAATACCGTTAAGAACCTGAATTTTATTTGCTTTATCACCATAAAATTTTGTAATATTATCAGCTATAATCATAATCTGCTCTCTTTCATTCTTAACAACAGACCTTGACAAACCTCGGTCATCATACCACCTATTTCCTGTTCACTAAAACAGCATACACCTGTTGCAAGCAGAGCACCTATTCCGTGCGTATATATCCAGAGGTGGCGGTAAAGTCTTTTTGAATCATCCTCATCCAGTCCATACATTTTCTGAACGGATAACAATATTTGCCGATAATTATCATCAATCATCGGCAAAGTGCCTGCTGCATCCATTTTCTCATTCTGCTGTGTCATAAACAGCAGTTGGAATAGCTTAGGCTCATTCTTGGCAAAAAGTATATATTGCAATCCGACACCCTTAAATGCAGACTCCTGCGCCAAACCGATTTTTATGTATTTGTTATACTCATCTCTTGCAGCCCTGATCACCTGCTGTAAAAGCTCATCCATATTCTGAAATAATCCGAAAACAGGCTTTGAGGAGGTACCAAGCTTGGCACCGAGTGCTCTTGCCGTTACGGCTTCTATTCCGTCTGCTTTTACCATTTCCAGAGCAGCTTCAATAATTTCTTCTTTTGTAAATTTACATTTCGGAGGCATATACTCACCCTTTCCGCAACATACGTTACGCAACATTTGTTTCTTATAGAAGATTATACAAATTAATAAAAGGTTTGTCAATAAAAAAAGCAGAGAAATGACTCTCTGCTTTAACTTTATTCATCACATTTTCACTTCTTTCACTCTCCCCCGGCAGAACCGGAGGTTTTGCCTTTGCTGAAAAAACAAAGACAAAATCGGCTGAAAGTATCAGCCGATTCATATATTACATATATTTTTTGATTTCGTCAACCATATCGAGCTTTTCCCATGAAACGCCAAGGTCTTCCCTGCCCATATGACCGTAAGCAGCAACATTTTTATAAACAGGCTTTCTTAAATCAAGCCGGTCTATAATGGCAGACGGTCTTAAATCAAACACCTTATTTACAATTTCACCGATTTCTTCATCAGACTTAATGCCGGTGCCGAAAGTATCAACCATAATGGAAACAGGTTTTGCAACACCGATTGCATAAGCAAGCTCAACCTCACACTTTTTGGCAAGACCTGCTGCAACAATATTCTTTGCAACCCAACGAGCCGCATAAGCTGCACTGCGGTCAACCTTTGTCGGGTCTTTACCGCTGAAAGCACCGCCGCCGTGGCGAGCGTATCCGCCATATGTATCAACAATAATCTTTCTGCCTGTAAGTCCGCTGTCACCCTGAGGTCCGCCGATTACAAATCTGCCCGTTGGGTTAACATAAATAACGGTGTCATCATCCATCAACTCAGCAGGAACAGTTGTTTTGATTACCTTTTCAATGATATCACGACGAAGCGTATCAAGTGAAACATCTGCACTGTGCTGGCTTGAAACAACAATTGCGGTTACCTTAACAGGCTTATCGTTTTCATATTCAACAGTAACCTGCGTTTTACCGTCAGCATAAAGATAAGGAAGCGTGCCGTTTTCACGAACCTCTGTTAATTTAATTGCAAGCTTATGTGCCAAGCTGATAGGCATAGGCATAAGCTCTTTTGTTTCATCACAGGCATAGCCGAACATCATACCCTGATCGCCTGCACCGTTAAGATTGTATTCATCATCCTCCGAATTTTTGAGTTCATAGGATTTATCAACACCCATAGCAATATCTGCACTCTGCTTATCAAGAGCAACAAGAACCGCACAGGTATTTCCGTCAAAGCCCTTAACACCGTCATCATAACCAATATCACAGATAGTTTTTCTTACGATAGACGGAATATCAACCTGAGCATTGGATGTTATTTCACCCATAACAAGAACCTGACCCGTTGTACAAGTGGTTTCGCATGCAACACGGCTCATCCGGTCCTGCTCAAGCATAGCATCAAGAATTGCATCCGAAATCTGATCACATATTTTATCAGGATGACCCTTTGTAACAGATTCGCTTGTAAATAAATATTTAGACATATTATTCTCCTTTCACAAAAAAACACACACCGAAATGAGTGTGTGCAAACCTAACTCATCACTCGGTTATACCGCAGGAATTAGCACCTTGCCTTAAAAGCAGGTTGCTGTGGCGTCATAAGGCCTGTCCCTCAACCACTCTTGATAAGATATTATTGACTTTAGAAATTATGATAACGCAACACGGCTGAATTGTCAATATATATTTTCAAGTAAAAATATAGCAAAATAAAGTTTACAATATATTAACATCACAGCTTGTCAAGAATATTGAAATTTGTTTATAAATAGTTTATAATATTTTCTGTTAATAAAAAACAAAATACATTAGAGGTGTAATAAATGGCAAGAAAAACGGTATTTCTTACAGGCGCAACAGGAAATATGGGCTGGGCAGCAGTTCAGGAAATCCTGAAAAAGCCGAATAAAATTAATCTCAGAATACTTGCACGAAAAGGTGCTAAAAATGAAGAAAAATTAGCTCCTTATATGGGAAGACCGAACGTTCAGGTTGTATGGGGTGATTTTCTTGACTATAATGCAATTCTTGAAGGTGTAACAGGTGCAGATTATGTACTGCATATCGGAGGACTTGTTTCACCTGCCGCAGACTGGAAACCCTATCTTACACAGAAAACAAACATCGGTGCAGCTGAAAACATCTGCAAGGCTGTTATGGCTCAGCCGAATGCTGATGAAATAAAGGTTTGCTACATAGGCACGGTAGCACAAACAGGCGGACGAAATTACCCTATTCACTGGGGCCGATGCGGTGACCCTATTAAAATTTCAATTTATGATCATTATGCAATTTCAAAAACAGTTGCAGAGCGTATATTTGTTGAAAGCGGAATTAAAAACTGGGTTGTATTAAGACAGACCGGAATTCTTTACCCAAGCATACTTAACAATCTTGATCCTATTATGTATCACATTCCTCTTAACGGTGTACTTGAATGGTGCACACTTGAGGATTCAGGCAAGATTATGTGCAACCTTGTAACCGAGGATGCCGAAGGTAATCTCGGCGATGACTTCTGGAATCACTTTTATAATATAGGCTCAGGTGAAGAATACAGAATTTCCAATTATGAATTTATGTGCATTCTTCTTGATACACTCGGACTTTCAAAGCCGGAAAAGCTCTTTAATCCGAACTGGTTTATAACACACAATTTTCACGGTCACTTTTTTGCAGACAGTGACAAGCTTGAAGAATATCTCCACTTCCGTGAAAATGTTCCGATAAAAGACTATTTCCAGCGTCTTAAGGATCAGCTTGAGCTGCATTTTAAATTTGCAGGATACATTCCAAAGGATATTGTTGCATTTTTTGCAAAGCCATTTATGAAAGCGGTAGCTTCAACACCGAATTTCGGAACACTTGACTGGATAAAACAAAATAATGAAACACGTATCTGTGCCTTTTTCGGTTCTAAGGAAGCATGGGAAAAAATCCCTAAAAAGTGGGAAAATTATGAAATAATGACTTTTGATAAACAAACATCTGCTGCTGAAAAATTCAAGCTTGATCACGGATATGATGAAAGCAAGGCGGAAGCTGAGCTTGATATTGAAGATATGAAAATAGCAGCTAAATTCCGCGGCGGTGAATGCCTTTCCGATACAATGGTAAAAGGTGATATGGCTACAAAATTAAAGTGGAAATGCGGTCATTGCGGTGCTGAATTTGAAGCAAGTCCCGCCCTTATTCTTCTTGGCGGTCACTGGTGCCCTGAATGCTTTATTCCGCAAAAGTCATGGCAATACAACTCCATTGCAAAAACAAACCCCTTCTTTGCACAGGTATGGTATCCGAGTCATTCCAAGGATGAAGTCGACAGATATGAATTTGATGAACTGTTCCACATAAACGGCGTTGCGTGGGATGATATAAAAAGATAATAAATACTTTTGCATTAAAAAGACCTTTCCTGATAATAGGAAAGGTCTTTAACATTTTATTTACTTCTGACCGTAATAAGCATTTTTCCCGTGCTTTCTCTGATAATGCTTATCAAGCAGATACTGCTCTATTCCGATATTGGAATGACTGTCTATCGCCGCAACTCTTTCTGTTCTTGAAGCCATTTTCGCAACCTCTTCAAGAATTAAAGCATTTTCAACAGCCTTAAAAGGGTCTTTACCCCACGTAAACGGACCATGGCGGTGAATAAGAACTGCGGGGCATTCAGAAGGGCTTATTCCTCTGCCTTCAAATTCTTCAACAATCACCCTGCCGGTATTAAGCTCGTATTCTCCCCCGACCTCTTCAGCGGTTAAACCTCTTGCACAAGGCACTGCACCGTTGGCAAAATCAGCGTGCGTGGTGCCGTATGCAGGTATATCTCTTCCTGCCTGTGCCCATGAGCACGCCCAGCTTGAATGCGTGTGAACGATTCCGCCTATATCATCAAATTTTCTGTAAAGTTCAAGATGTGTTGGTGTATCCGAAGATGGATTAAGCTTGCCCTCAACCTTATTTCCGTTTAAATCCATAACAACCATATCATCAGCAGTCAGACTGTCATACGGTACACCTGACGGTTTGATTACAAACAGTCCCTTTTCTCTGTCTACACCCGAAACATTGCCCCATGTAAGCACAACAAGTCCATATTCAACAAGCAGCAGATTGGCTTTGAATACTTTTTCTTTTAGTTCCTCTAACATAGCCTATTCCTCACATACCAAGCTTATATGCAACATCATTATAAAAGAGTTCTTTTCTGAACGCATTAATCTCGGTGTTTTCATTAATATGAACAAACTCAATACCCATAATTTCAGCAAAATCACGCATATTATCAGCGGTTAAACTATATGAGAGCACACTGTGATGTGCACCGCCTGCATAAATCCATGCTTCTGCCGAGGTCTGAAGACAAGGCAGCGGCTTCCATAAAACACCCGCTACAGGAAGATTAGGCATATCATTCACCTGTTTCTTGCACTCAACATCATTACAAATCATGCGAAGCCTGTCACCCATATCAACAAGAGTAACTACGATGCCCCTGCCTGTATTAGCCTTGAACACAAGCCTTGCGGGATCTTCTCTGTCACCGATACCAAGCGGATGAACCTGAATTTTCGGTTTTTCGGCAGAGCAGGAAGGGTCAACCTCAAGCATATGTGATCCAAGCAGCATTTCGTTGTTCGGCTCAAAATGATATGTATAATCCTCCATAAACACGGTACCGCCGTCAAGACCCTCTGCCATGGATTTCATGACTCTGAGCATTGCTGCAACCTTCCAGTCACCCTCTGCACCAAAGCCATAGCCCTGACGCATTAAGTCCTGTGCAGCAAGACCCGGAAGCTGGCGAAGCTCCTGCAAATCCTCAAAATTGGTATGAAAAGCGTTAAATCCGTGCTTTTCAAGGAATTTTTTAAGAGCAACCTCTTCCCTTGCCTGATAGCGAACCGCATCAAGATTATCCGTATCCATAATATAATTTTCTGAATACTCTGCCATCTGTGCATCAATTTCCGTATCCGTAACAGCATTTACTTCACGGATAATATCACCAACTCCGTAATGGTCAACCTGCCATCCGAGTTTAATCTGTGCTTCAATCTTATCACCGTCTGTAACAGCAACATTTCTCATATTATCCGAAATACGAAGAACGTGCGTTTTCCTTGATTCCGCAGCACCTACTGCCGCACGCATCCAGCATTCCATTTTATTCTGAAATGCTTCATCCTTCCAATAGCCTGCAACAACCTTTCTCTTAAGACGCATACGTGAAGCAATGAAGCCGTGCTCTCTGTCACCATGAGCAGACTGATTAAGATTCATAAAATCCATATCTATTTCAGACCACGGAATATCTCTGTTAAACTGGGTATTCACGTGAAGATAAGGCTTCTGAAGTGCATTAAAGCCTGCAATCCAAGCCTTAGACGGTGAAAATGTATGCATCCATGTAATCACACCTGCACATTTTTCATCACTGTTTGCCGCCTGCATAACATCAAGTATTTCCTTTGAGGTTTTTACGCAGGACTTTGCAACAACTCTGCAAGGAAGCTTAGTGCTCCATTCCTCACACATCTCCTTTGAATGAGAATCAATTGTTGCAAAAATATCCTCTCCGTAAAGAAACTGTGTTCCTACTACAAACCAAAATTCATAATCTTGAATAGCCATAATTTTTCTCCCTGTTAAATATTTTCTGCCGCTGCTTTTTGAACGGCAAGACCTGATTTATATAATTTCATATATTCCGCAAAGCCGCTGACATCCTCTGCTGACGGCTCAATTGCTGAACTTTTATATTTACTGAATACCTTTTCATTAAGATAAGCTTCCAGCGTTTCTCCGCTCATCTTATCAACACAATACCTTGCAAGCACAGCAATACCCCAAGCGCCGCCTTCACCTGCAGTTTCCATAACCGCAACAAGGGTGTTCATTGCACCTGCCATCAGTTTCTGCCCTACTACAGGTGTTTTGAAGAGTCCGCCATGACCCATAAGGCAATCTATTTTAACATTTTCTTTTTCAAGAATTTCCATACCCATCCTGAGCGTTGCCATTGTTGAGTAAATCTGTGACCTCATAAAATTGGCCAGATTGAACCTGCTGTTCTGAGCTCTTGCAAAAAGCGGTCTGCCGTCCTGAAGATGTGCAACAGGCTCACCCGAAAAATAATTGTAATTAACAAGACCTCCGCAATCAGCATCAGCCTCAAGTGCCTTATTATAAAGCACGTCATAAATCTGCGGCTTCGTTAAATCACTTCCCGAAGCGTTTGCAAATTCAGTAAACATACTAACCCAATAATCAAGATCTGTGCAGCAGTTGTTGCAGTGAACCATTGCAACAGGTCTTCCCGTTGGCGTTGTTACCATATCAATCTCTTCATAAACCTTGGAAAGCTGTTTTTCAAGAACAACCATAGAGAATATTGATGTACCCGCCGAAACATTGCCGGTTTTAACACAAACACTGTTTGTAGCAACCATTCCTGTTCCCGCATCACCCTCAGGAGGACACATAACTGCACCGGCTTTAAGCATTCCGCTTGGATCCAAAAGAAGAGCACCTTCTTCTGTAAGCGTTCCTGCACTTTCACCTGCCGTCAGTACCTTCGGCAGAATATCATTTATGCTCCAATCAAACGGCTTAACCTTTTCAAGCGAAGAAAATTTGTTCAGCATGGCTTCATTATAGTTATTTATTTCACTGTCTATCGGAAACATTCCCGATGCTTCACCAACACCAAGCACCTTTTCGCCTGATAATTTCCAATGTATATATCCCGAAAGAGTTGTTAAAAATGCAATATTCTTTACATGCTCCTCCTTATTAAGAATTGCCTGATAAAGATGTGCAATACTCCAACGCTGCGGAATATTGAAGCTGAACAATTCAGTTAACTCTTCTGCCGCATCGGCAGTGGTTGTATTTCTCCATGTTCTGAACTCAGCAAGAAGATTTCCGTTTTTATCAAAAGGCAGATAGCCATGCATCATAGCTGAAAAGCCGATTGAAGAAAGTGCAGTTATCTTTGTTCCGAATTTTTCGTACACATCTTCATTCAGCTTTGCATATGCATCCTGCAAGCCGTTCCACATATCCTTGATGTGATATGTCCAATACCCGTTTTCAAACCTGTTTTCCCAGGTGTGACCACCTGATGCAACGGGATTGCAGTTTTCATCAATCAAAACTGCCTTTATTCGTGTTGAGCCGAACTCTATTCCAAGCGATTCCTTACCGCTGATTTTATAACTGCTCATTGCTTTCCTCCGTACCCAATATTTAAAATAATTTTACTACATTAATTCAGTGTTTTCAATATTTTCTTATAAAAAGAAAGTCCTGCTGAAACGCAAGACTTTCTCCGCCGTAGCTTTAATTACTTCTTAATTGTTACATATGCCTTTTCAACTGTGTGATTAACTACATTTAATACTTCTATGAAAAGCTGCTCCGTTTCAACAGTAAAGGCTGAATTATCCTCGGGAATGGTACAGTAAATTCCAAAAACATAACCGCTGAAGGTTTCGTATTCATCAATCGGTAATTTGATTTCAAGCACTTCTTCAACATCATCAAGAGAAGCACAGCCGTAAATAAGCCATTTATTCTCCTCTATCTGAAGAATATCGGGGTCCTTTTTCTCTGCACTGCTTTCATTTTCCAGATCACCGACAATTTCTTCAAGCAAATCATTCATTGTGATAATGCCGACTGTTCCGCCATATTCATCCAACACAACAGAAAAATGATTTCTGCTTTTTTGCATATTTTCAAACAAAACATCAATTTTCATATTTTCGGGCACAAAAACAGGCTGCGAAACGGCATTATCTATAATAGCTTCTTTGGTCTTATTCTTCAGTCTGAAATACTTTTTTGAATCAAGCACACCAACAATATTATCTATATTTTCTTTAAAAACAGGATAAACGCTGTGGCTTGAATTTATTATAATTTCATCCCACTCTTTAACGGTTGATTCTATATCAATACCAAGCACATCCGTTCTGTGAGTTGAAAATTCACCGCATTCCTTATCATTTAAATCAAATATATTTGTTATCATCAGCTTTTCATCTTTTTCAATTATACCCTTTTCTGAGCCCACATCAACAAGCATTCTGATTTCTTCTTCGCTTATTTCCTCATCCTGTGCATTGGGGTCTATACCAAGACATCTGAGTACAATATTGGTTGATACTGTCAAAAGCCATACAAGCGGTGCAAAAATCTTAGAAATTACAGATATCAGCCCGGATACACCAAGAGCAAGATTTTCGCTTTTACGCATAGCAATACGCTTGGGAACAAGTTCTCCGAACACAAGCGTAAGATATGACAAAATCATTGTAATAACAATTACTGAAATTGTATCCAGTGTTGAGCGAGAAATATCAACACCTGTTTTAAGAATTAAATCAACAAGCAGTTCGGAAAAATTATCTGCTGCAAATGCCGATCCGAGAAAGCCTGAAAGTGTAATTGCAACTTGAATTGTTGCAAGAAAGGATGCAGGCTTTGATGTAAGACGAACAAGACGCTTAGCCTTTTTATTCCCCTGCTTTGCCAGCTTTTCAAGCTTAACATCATTCATGGAAACTATAGCAATTTCCGCACTGGCAAAAATTGCATTAATCATAATAAGAACTACCTGTAAAAGCAGTTGCGCCCACAGAGGCATTTAAAAATCACTCCAAATATTGTAAATATGTATAATAATATAACACAAAATATAATCCGATACAATATTCCTGAAAAAACTATATAATAATTTAATAAATGCCTCACTCTGTCCTAAACATAAAGTAACTATAATATGTGATTTCTTTATGAAAAAAATCATTCGCTTTGAGGCTCTTCTAAAGTCTTTGACTTTCTATTCAATAAATTCTAATTTGTCAATTTGATTATAACATAGTTAAAATAGTCAAAAGTTTTTACAAGACACTTGTTAAAAGGAATCTTGAGTTTTCGAGAAAACACACCAATAAATCAAATTATTAATGTTAGACAAAAGAGTTCGGATTTATTGTTTTTTATTTTGGACTTTTTAGTTTTTATGTCCAATTGAAATCTAATTAATAAAATGCTCAAAACACGCATAAAATCAAGAAAAAATAAAGAAAACCTATAGCTGTCCCAACCTTATATGGTTCGGATTGCTATAGGTATTCCAATATGGCAGGGGCAGAAGGACTTGAACCCTCGGCACGCGGTTTTGGAGACCGCTGCTCTACCAACTGAGCTATACCCCTAGATTTGGTGGGCCATCAGGGACTCGAACCCCGGACCGACCGGTTATGAGCCGGGAGCTCTAACCAACTGAGCTAATGGCCCAAATCTATCTTTGCGACTTTAGTATAATAACATCATATCACATTTTAGTCAATACCTAAAATCAAAATCCGAAAATATTTTTTCGTTTCTGCCCGATTAAATAATCAAAACTATTCATGTATTAATAAATGTTATGATTAATATTAAACACTGATTTATCATATCATTTCCACAGTTCTGTAAAGAAAACGGCTTTTTTTGAAATAATATAAAAGTTTTCTATTTTTAACTATTACTTTTTATATTGTTCTTCAGTTCAGTTAAGCCAAAAGCGATTAAATAATTTTTTCAATTGAACACCTAGTAATGTTGATAACGGCAGAAGCATTGTTATCAATACATTCCAAATATTAGGTTCATCAAAACAAACCAACATAAAGTTGCCATATGATGCTATGTAATCAAGTGCTATTGGCGTGTAAGGCAATTCTTTTGTTGCTACGAAAAACATATGTACTGCCCCACAAATAACAAATTGAAGTTCTATTATACTTATTCCTACATAAATTTTTTTTAATTCATTGAAAAAGCCCATAAGTATATTAAAAATCAAAAATGTGCCCCACAAAATAATGCAAGTGTTTTTCCAACTTAAAAAATCGAAAAAGTTCACGATATAAAATATCAAAACGCTTAACCAATATACAATAATTGGTTTTAAATGATTCATATAGTCCATAATACTATATCCCTAAAAATTTTATTTTTGTGATAAAAAATCCTAATTTAATTAAAGAACATTGAAAATATTTTGTCAAGAGGTTTTACCAAAATGCACAATAATATGCATAAATGCCAAATTCACACTTTTAGCGAACTTTTCAACTTATAACGAGTATACAAATGAGGCAGGATAATTCTGCCGCAAAATTTCAGTACTTGTAAATTGTTTTATTATAGATTACTTCTCTTCCTGATTTACTATGCTATTCATTTTCTGCACCCATTATACTTGATTTTTGTTTTGAGTTTTTCTGTAACACCTTGACTTTCAGCAAGCTGTATATTAAGTAAATCATATTATTCTTTTTCTTAATGTAGGAAGCTGAATATCTCCAATCTCAACTTAGCTTCTGTTCATTTCTTCATAAAATGATTTCATTGCAGTTCCCTCCAAATATTTAATTTATTGTGTTTGAAATTACAAAAATGCCGTAACGAAGGTTTTAAAATGAATTAAAAACAATCGTTACGGCACATCCTCTTTATACATCGTTTTTTTCGACAATCAATTTTATGAATTCAGATTACTTATTCAGCACAGCGTGAAGCACATATCTTTCTTCCTTATCAACATTCGTACAGGTTGATAAGGTAATTACAGATAAAATATCATTTTCATCAGCATTTGTTTTGATTTTATTGCCTGTTTTCATCGTATTTATAAAAGCTCCTTCATCAGCAACAAAGGTATTATAAACATCAGTAGATAATGCATTTACTTTATGAAAAGAAAAAACCTTATATTCCAAGCAGGTATCATCAGGAAAATAAATGTATATAATCGGGTGTTCATCTGCATAGCTCTGATTACTGTACTTCTTCAGATTGGAAAACATACTGCTGTTTGCAAGATTATGCCCGTAAATAACTGTGTTGAAATCAATGAATGGATTATAATTATTACAATCAACAAAAACACAGCCTGCTTTTGAATATTTCTTATCTATATCACGCCTTAAATACTGATCATTTGTATTGCCCTGCAGCAATGGGTAACTTATACCTGTATCCGGAATATAAAGCCATGCTATTACATCTGAATTTCTTTTAAGCAGTTCCTGCCAGTTAATAGTAAATCCCCCGCTGTCTTCATCTTCAGAATCATTTGACACATATTCTGATTGAATTGCTTTATCAGCTTCGCTTATTTCCGCATATTCATTACCTATTATAAATAAATTATACAAGCTGAAGACTATTACAGCCACCAAACAAACACTGATTATACATCTTATAACTTTCTTTTTTTTCATTGCTGTTTCCTTTTTTCAATAAGATTTATTAAACAAAAAGCTATCATTTTTTTATTAATATGTCAATAATAAAATGAGGAAATTTATTTAAAGTTAAGTAAAAGCATCATTCTCATTACTTTGATAAATACAAACATAAAAAAGACCCGACCTGCTTATGCAAGTCGGGCGTTTATATGATATTTAATAGTTTATGAAAACAAATTAAATTTCAAAAAACATTTTATTCAGCTTCTGCTTCACTTTCTTTTCTGTTCTTTCTCTTGATAAGAACCAAAGCAAATGCAGCAACTAAAGTGAACATTGAGAAGATTGCGATTCTGAACATATCATTTGAACCGGTATCAACAGGAGTTTCAGCACCGATAATATTCTTATCAGCAATGCCGTCTCCATCTGTATCAATGTTGTAATCAGCAATACCGTCGCCGTCTGCATCAATGTTAAGATCAGCTTTACCATCACCATCTGTGTCAATGTTGATGTCTGCTTTACCGTTACCTGTTGTATCAATATTGATGTCTGCTTTACCGTCGTCGTCTGTGTCGATATTGATGTCCGGTTTACCGTCACCGTCTGTGTCAATGTTAATATCAGGCTTACCGTCACCGTCTGTGTCAATGTTAATGTCAGGCTTACCGTCTTTATCTGTATCAATATTTACATCAGGCTTACCGTCTTTATCCGTATCAATATTTACATCAGGCTTACCATCTTTATCTGTATCGATGTTGACATCAGGTTCACCGTCTTTATCTGTATCAATGTTTACATCAGGTTCACCGTCTTTATCTGTATCAATGTTTACATCAGGTTCGCCGTCTTTGTCTGTATCAATATTTACATCAGGTTTGCCATCATCGTCTGTATCAATATTAATATCAGGCTCACCATCTTTGTCTGTATCAATATTGATATCCGGTTCACCATCGCCATCTGTATCAATATTAAGTACTTGTTTGTAGATATAGAATACATCGGTTGTTTCCTCTGCCATATCACCTGCAGAGTTCGGAGTTGAAGCAATTAATTTATAGCCGTAAATATCCTTTGAAGATGTAGAATATTCATCAAATACTTTACCTTCAATTGTTACACTATCATCAATTTCATTTCCGTTTTCGTCAATATAATGAACTTTAACTTCAGACTCTTTGATTTCATAGATATAGTTAATGATGATAACATCTTCTTCCATAACACCCGAAACATCAACAAGATCATCCGAAGACTTAAATACACGAGCTACTGAGCGCATAAAGCGTGCAAATGCCGGTGTACGATTTTCCGTAATGTCTATCAATCTGTATCCATAAACTGTTTTGCGACTTGAGCTGAATTCATCAAACACATTACCGTTAATTGTTATTGTATCCGCTATTGAATTTCCGTTTTCATCAACATAATTAATTATAACAGATGTTTTCTTAAGCTCATAAACATAGTTAACTTCTGTTTTAACTTTATTCATTTCACCATTGGCATTCTCAGGAACTGCAACTAATTTGTAACCATAGAAATCATCCCTTGAAAGCTCATCGGTTGAATAAGCATCACCCATATTGCCGCGCTTGACAATCTGCTCTGCAAGCACATCACCATTGGTTGAAACAAAGTTTACAACAACATAGGTATCCACTCTGAGGTCATCATCCTCATCAATATTTTCATCCGGTATACCGTCGCCATCTGTGTCGATATCTATATCAGGATCACCATCACCGTCTATATCAATATTGATATCAGGATCACCATCACCATCTGTATCTATATTGACATCAGGCTTACCGTCGCCGTCTGTATCTATATTGATGTCTGGCTTACTGTCACCATCTGTATCTATATTAACATCAGGTTCGCCATCTCCGTCTGTATCTATATTAATATCAGGTTCTAAATCGCCGTCTGTGTCAATATTAACATCAGGCTCGCCGTCGCCATCTGTATCTACATTGATATCAGGAACACCATCACCGTCTGTATCTATATTTACAGGCACGATTTTGAATTCCGTATTAAGTGTACCCTGATAATTGCCTAAACCATTGATTATAACATCAGCTGTACCAACATCAATATTATTCTTGTATTCAACAGTGTAATCAACACCTTCAACAAGAACCTTATCGCCATCCTTAACCACAAGCGGAGGTGTTATTTCGTTACCTGTCCAGCTATAATCCTTAATTGGTGCAACACTAATGGTATAATTATCTTCATCACCCTCGGCAGGTGTATTAATCGGTCTGGAAATTATAATGGCATCATCAATTAAAGTAATGCTGTCCTTTTGGCTTGAATCAGGCTGTTTAAAATAATACTTCTCTGCCAGTTCTCCGACAAGTTTAAATGTTGCGGAAGCATCAGTATAGGTTCCCGCCTTTGAATCCGGGAAAGAAGCAGAAGAAGTAAGATAGTCTTTAAACTTATCTTCATCGCCTTTAACAATTCCGTTTATAACCACTGAATCAGGATCAATTTCTGCATCTGTGTTTCCATCATAATACTTATCTAAAATATCAACATCAGTGATTGAAATTTCTTTTTTGCCGGCTTTAACTGTAATTTCCTGTGATTCACTCTTATATGCACCGTTACCCGGGCGGGTTACCGTAATTACAACTTCACCAACACCAACTATGGTTACATTTCCATCCTCGTCAACAATTGCGATATCCGGATTGCTGCTTACGAAAATAGGTGTTTCGTCTGTGTCACCGCCATCAAGCTCAAGCGTAAAGTTATCTCCGTAAATTTTTGAAATTGTGCTGTTTTCAGGTGAAATAACAGTACCATCAGTTTTATCAGTTACCTGAATCGGATTTCCTCCGATGTCTTCATTACCCTGATTAACTGTTTTTAAATTGAATTTAGCAGTATCAGCCTTGCTTTCGTTATAATTATCCTTATCCTGCACGATGTATTTCGCATAAACTTCCTGTTCTCCTTCAACAGCATATTTACCGCCGTTCTGTGTTGGAGTCCATGTAATCTTTGCTACACTCTGCTTATGACCTGATGCATTTGATTCTTCAGTATCTTCACAAGCTTCAATACTTACAGGATCTCCGTATGCCTTGCCGTTAATATAAAACTGAACTTTACCCGTTGGAGCTGCACAGGTAAGTGCTTCTGCATCTGCCGGAGAAACAAATGCTTTTAATTCAAGTGCAGTATCAGCATCATACGTGTCTGCTGCTGCAATATCATCGGATACAGGAGCAACTGAAACGATTGTTTTACTGTCTGCCGGAGTAATTTCAGCATATTTGTAATAACATCTATGACCCCAGAAAGCATTATTGAAGCCTGCAGTGTTTGCATACTGGTTTGATGTTATAGTAAGCTGATATTTACCTACATTTGCGTTTGTACCGCTTATGATTGCTTCTGTATCATCAACCTCAAGATCAGCATTCAATCTTTGAGACTGAATCGTCATCTGATCAACATTTGTTAACAGCTGACCTGCAGGAGCAGTAACTGCGATACCATCTTTAACAACTGAAGTAAGGAAGGCTGTCTGCTGTGCATTGGTGAATGCTAAACCGTCATATCTCTTCTTCAAACGATTTTCATCTGTTATAAGGGATTCATCAATACTAAATACAACATACTGCTTAAGAACAGCACCCTGTGTTGCATTTGTAATGAAGAAAGGCTCTGTTACAACTTCTTCACCGTCCTGATCCTTTAAATTAAGATCTACTCGAACTTCAGGAGCAGTTCCGTCTTCTGTATTCGGAAGCCAGAAATAAAGGTTACCGCTTTCATCTGTATATGAAGGCATACCATATACACTCGGAATACCATTTACAGTAATTTTCATTCCGTCAACAAGCATATTGGGTTTATCATAAGCAGACATATTAATGGTTGTCATAAACACCTTAATGGTTTTATCAAGATCACCCCAGGCAACACCGCCGTTACTCTGGAATTTATCTGCAGAGCCGCCTGTTAAACGAACAGAACCACCTGTTACTATAACATCACCGCCTGCTCCGCCGATATCATACCAGCCTGGAACCGAGCTCGGAAGAAGTGTACCGCCTGTAATGGTTATTGTTCTTCCGTTATTAGTTCCTCCGCATGCCTGACCGAAAGCGTTTGAATGCGTACAACCAACGGATTTAAGGAAACCACCATTTATATTTATATCACCGGCAACTGTATTTAAAGGGAACTGAGATAAGTAACCGTCTGTAAGAGCATATGTAACTCTGCCGTTACTCATACCGCCGCCGTATGTACAGCCGCCGCCGATTCCTGCACCGTGATAAGAGCCTATTGAATCTATATTACCGCCATTGAATGTCATAGTTGTTCCGCAGCCGGCATGACCGCCGCCGATTCCGGCACCGGGACCATAATCCGATAAAGCCTCAGAAACACCATATGCACGAGTAACAATATTACCGCCGTTAAAGGTCATATCACCGCTGGACTCAAGTGCAGCACCACCTATTGCAGATGCTCTGAAACCGCCGTTTACATTAAGGGTTCCGGGATTTTCACTGTCAAGAAGAGTAAGTCTGTCACCCTTTTTAACCTCTGTTCCGTCCTGCAAGGTTGCATCTCTTGAAATTCTGCCCTGTTCAGGAGCAACAAAGTTTCCGTCTGTATCAACATTTCTTCTGCCGTCATCAATAGTAAGCTTTGCACCTTCACCGCAGCGTAAGCCGGGGAACTGATAAGTATAACTGTTTAATGATGCGGTAAGTGTATTAATACTGCCGTCTGCAAGAGTTAAATGAAGAGAGGTTGGATTTTCAAGATAATCAATAACACCGTCTCCGTTAGTATCCACATCCTCTGCTGCACGAACAGTAGTATATAAATCACCGCTTTCAACATAATCAGGAACACCATTGTTATTTGCGTCTGCAGCATTTTCAACAAGAGGACGTCCCCATGTATTCTTTTCCACTGTGTTCGGAACAATATTAACAGGCAACACGGAATTAATTGTAACACCGTCAAATGTTAAATCAGCCTGAACACCCTTTTCAATCTGAATACCTGCGCTGCTTGTTCCGTTAGTAGAAATCGTTAACGGAGTTGAGGTATAGATTTTTAAAACATCCATAGCTACATTGATTACACCGCCGGACTTTGGAGTACGGTAGGTAGTATTATAGGATTCATTTGTTCCGTATCCCTGAATCTGGATAGGACTTGTCCCTGTTACATACTCATAATCCACACCGTATGTACCGCCGGAAATAACAAAGTTACCATGTGTTTCACCATCTGCTGCAAATGTTTTCGGCACTGCTGTAAACAAAGTGGAAATCAAAAGAACAGCAGCAACAAAAAATGCAGTACATTTTTTAGACACTTTCATGATTCTCTCTCCTTTTTAAAATTTATGGAATCGCTAAAATTACTATATTATAATATAGTTATATATAAGTGTATTATAACATTCTGTGTAAAACAATGCAATATAGCACCTCCGAAAAATTATAAACTTTCTATAAATATTTTAGTATGAATTTATATTTCTAAGGAGGAAATCAGCAAATTATCATAAATAAAAAGACACAAAAAGACCTGACCTGCTTACGGAAGTCAGGCGTTTATATGATATTTAATAGTTTATGAAAACAAATTAAATTTCAAAAAACATTTTATTCAGCTTCTGCTTCACTTTCTTTTCTGTTCTTTCTCATGATAAGAACCAAAGCAAATGCAGCAACTAAAGCGAACATTGAGAAGATTGCGATTCTGAACATATCGTTTGAACCGGTATTAACAGGAGTTTCAGCACCGATAATATTCTTATCAGCAACACCGTCGCCATCTGTATCAATATTTGCATCAGCAACACCATCACCATCTGTATCAATGTTAAGATCAGCTTTACCATCGCCATCTGTGTCGATATTGAGGTCTGCTTTACCATCACCATCTGTGTCGATGTTGAGGTCTGCTTTACCGTCACCTGTTGTATCAATATTTACATCAGGTTCGTCGTCACCATCTGTATCAATGTTAACGTTCGGCTTGCCGTCACCTGTTGTATCAATGTTGATGTTTGGCTTGCCGTCACCTGTTGTATCAATGTTTACATCAGGTTTGTCGTCGCCGTCCGCATCAATGTTGATGTCAGGTTTGCCGTCGCCATCTGTGTCGATGTTGATGTCCGGTTCGCCGTCTTTATCTGTATCAATGTTTACATCAGGTTCGCCGTCTTTATCTGTATCAATGTTGATATCTGGCTTGCCGTCGCCGTCTTTATCGATGTTGATGTCCGGCTTTCCGTCATCATCTGTATCGATATTTACATCAGGCTCACCATCTTTGTCTGTATCAATATTGATATCCGGTTTACCGTCGCCATTTGTGTCAATGTTGAGATACTGCTTATAGGTGTAAGTAACAGTAATATTATCTTCTGTCATTTCACCTGTTGCATTTTCAGATGATGCAACTACCTTATAACCATAAATGTCTTTAGCGGATGTTGCATAGTTATCAAATACCTTACCGTTGATTTCGTCGCTGTCTGAAAGCTCATTGCCGGCTTCATCAACATATTTAATAACTACTTTAGCATCTTTAACATCATAGATATAGTTAACAACAATTGTTCCCTCTTCCATAATGCCTGAGATATCTGTAACAGCACGAGCTGCCATCATTCCTTCAACCTGAACATCCATCCAGTTATAGCCGTAAACATCCTTATGCTCTGTTACAAATTCATCAAATACTTTACCGCTAAGAGTAATTGAATCTGCAATCTTATTACCCTTTGTGTCAACAAAGTTAACAATTACAGTAGTATCCTTGAGCTCGTAAACATAGTTTACAACTGTCTGCTCTTCAACCATATTACCGGTTGCATTAGCAGGTGTTGCAGTTAACTTATAGCCGTAGATTTCCTTAACATCAGTTGTGTATGCATCAAATACCTTACCATCAATTGTTACACTGTCAGCAAGTTTGTTGCCTGCTTTGTCAACATAGTTAACAACTACAGAGGAATCCTTGAGAGCGTATTTATACTCAACAACAATCTGATCTTCGGTCATTTTACCGCTGGCATTTTCAGATACAGATACATAGTTGTAGCCATAAACATTGTGGAATGCACCTGCTACAGCTGCAGTATAATCTTCAAATACTTTGCCGTTAACGGTTACACTGTCTGCAATCTCTTTGCCGTTTTCATCAACAAACTTAACAAGAACAGAAGCATCTTTAAGCTTATAAACATAGTTTACAACAATCTGATCTTCGGTCATTTCACCTGCTGCATTTGCAGGAGTTGCAGTCAAATTCCAGCCATAGATTGTCTTAGCTTCAGTTGTGTATTCGTCAAATACCTTGCCGTCAATTGTTACACTGTCAGCAAGTGTATTGCCTGCACTATCAACATAGTTAACAAGTACAGAAGTATCTTTGAGAGCGTAAACATAGTTTACAACTGTGATTACATCTTCTCTTGTGTAATTTTCCTTTGCAGGAAGAGTCATTGTTCCTTCTGCATTATCAGGAATCTTTGTTAAATAGTATCCATAGTAATTATCTGAATACTTATCAAGTGTTGAATACTTATCACCTGCATTACCTCTGATTACAACCTGTGCAGCTTCATCATAAGGTAATTTCTTGCCGTTTTCATCAACAAAGTTAACGTGTACATAAGTATCAATTACTAAGTCGCCGTCTTCGTCGATGTTCTTATCCGGTTCACCGTCATCATCTTCATCGATGTTGATATCAGGATCGCCGTCACCATCTTTATCGATGTTGATATCAGGATCGCCGTCACCATCTTTATCAATATTAGTCGGAATCTTGTTCTCTTCATCAATTACAACAACTACCTTATGGTCTTTGCCGTCATTGAAATCAACAGAATCAGCGTTTGCAAGATCTGTTCTGACTACACCGTCAACGATTACATACTTAACAACATAGTTATGCTCATCATCACTCGCATCATTAGTTACAGACCATACAACTGTAGATTCAACATCTTCATCATATGTGCCTGCACCGCTGATTGTACCGCCTGTACCAACAATCTCTGTTGTAACAACATAATGATTATCGTGATTATCAGGCTTTACAGGAATGTCTGTATCTCCGGGTGTAGTTGTCTTTTCAACATAAACCTGAATATCCTGATCAGCATTGATGTCTGAAAGCGTAATTGTGTTGCCTTCAAGAACAGTTGCAAGGCCGTTAACAGTTACCTTAGTAACTCTATAGCCTGCAGGAATTGTCCATGTAACTGTGCTGTTTTCGCCGGGAGCTACCTTACCCTGACCTTCAACAGCTGCACCGGTAACACCGTTTACAGTAGCTGTAACTGTGTAAAGTGTTACATCATCAGGAACAGGAGTTGGTTCATTTGTATCTGTATCCAGTTCAGTGAAGTAAACTTCAACTGTGTGGTCATCTGTAAGACTTGAAATACCCATAGCAAGTGCAGTCTTATCTACAGTATTGTAGTTGACAACATCATTGTTAGTATCATCCAAAGCAAGTGCTGATGCAGAAGCCGCAGGATATACGGTAACACCGTCTACAACAACCTTAGCAATACCGCTGCCTGAATCAGGAGTACCTGAAATGTCTACATATGACTGATATTTGTACATTGTTTTTGAAGATGAAACTGAACCGTTACCATACTTCAATACATTAACAGTGTGATATACAGGCTTAATCTCAACAACAACCTGTGTATCTTCGGTAATATCTTTGAGATTGAGCTTTCCTTCTGTAACATCAGAAGTTTTCTCTTCTCCGTTTACAGTAACCTTCTCTACTTCATAGTAGGTATAGTCACTTGCTGTAGGATCTGTCTGCTTGTTGATATCCCACTTAACATCCTTATCAGAGCCGCTTGAGATAACACCACCATTTGTGATAGTACCTGGACCGCCTACAATCTGAGTGTTGAGCTTAATAAACTCATCATCAGGATATACAGGCATCTCCGGGCTGCCCTTTTCTGCAAGGTAAATATCTACTACGTGGTTACCCTTAAGGTTTCTGAAATAGTAGTTAACCTTGTTAATATTGTTTGAGGTATATTCCTTACCATCAATTACTACTCTGAATACTTCATAAGTAGTTGAAGCGGTTGCATTCCACTGAATCAATACAGTTTTACCTGCATCTGCTACAGTTGAAGGAGTAACAACAACGCTGTCATCTCCGCCGTAAACATTAACAGTTACAGTGTACTGATCCTTAGTAACATTAGCGCCTGATGAAGGAAGCTTAGCAACCTTAACAACAACGCTGTGGTCTGCCTTTACACCTGTGAAATCAGCAGATGCAATATCTTTATTAACTTCAACACCATCAATAAGAACAGCTGTTACTGTATAGTTATTCGCAATATTCCATTCAACAGTGCTGTTTGTGCCCTTAAGAACACGTGAAGAAGGTGTAATTGTGCAAGTGCCGTCATAACAACCTTCAATTGCAGTTGAGATTGTGAAATAAGAATCCTTATCATTCGGATCAACCGGTGGAGTCGGAACATCAGGATTATCAGGATCTACAGGAGGATTTACCGGCGGCTTATCCGGATCCGGCTCAGCATCCTTTTCAAACTCAACATAAACCTTATGATTCTCATGGATTGCCTGCTCTAATGTGTAAGCATCTGCATCAATAAGGTCATCGCGCATTTTATCATCTACCATAACTCTTGAAGTATGGTAACCTTCAGCAGCCTGCCAGCTTACTGTCGGAGTTGTGCCCTCTTTCTGATTGAGAGCTTCGGTAACTGTACCTTCGCCTGCACCTACTGTAACATTTACATCAAAGTATCTGTCATAATAGAGCTTAAGCTCAAGGTTACCTGCACCACTGATTTCACCGCTGAGTGTACCAGCAGCTTCAGTGAATTCTGCATTATACCAGTAATCACGTGTTAAACCGTAATCCCCGGCATTAAGTTCAGCAAAAATGTCTTCAGCAGCAACTGAAACAACATCTTCAGTTGTGCCTGTGTATGATTTTGTAACAGCATTAGCTCTGGTGTAAATGTAATCGCCGTTAACATCCTTATTACCGCTGTTTACATAGTAAGCAACTGTGTACTTAGTATCGTTTCTTGGAGTCCACTTAGCAATAAGAGTATGAACTCTTTTCTGAAGATCGGACTGACCGAGATACTGGCTGAGAATAGGATCACCGCTCTGAAGCTCAGTTTCGCCCATTGTTACATTTCCATCTGCATCAACAATCTTTTCGTACCAGCCTTCAAAATCGTAGCCTGCACGTGCAGGTGTTGAGAATGCACTGTAAACCTTATCAGTAGTAATATAAGAATGATCGTTTACAGAGCTGCCGCCATTACTGTCAAAATGAACAAGATACTTGGTTGTATCAAGTGCCCAGATAGCGTAAACTGTGAGATCTTCACCCGGCATTAATGTATCAGCCGGAACAACAGTTGTATCACCTTTTGTGAGTGACCATCCTTGGAAGATATAACCTGCCTTGGTTGGCTGCTCACGGACTGCTACCTTGCTGAGAACCTCATTTGTAATATTTGTGTTATACTGAACGGTCTGAGCACTATGCTCTTTAATACCGCCCGCTACTGCCTTACCGCCATTGAAATCGTAATAGAAATTGTATGAAGCAATTTTCCACTGAGCATAAACCGTTGTGTCCGGATCTGTAAGGGTCTGGTTTGTTACAGGAACTTTACCTTCCCTATCAAGAGTCCATTCAATAAATTCATAGCCCAAACGATGAGCATCGTTTCTCTGGCTGTTAATTTTTGCCTGAAGGTCAGAGTTCTGAGGAACCTGATAGGTTTCTGTTGTCTGTCCCTCAGAATTGATCCATGCATCAGTAGCATTTACATCATATGTAAGATTAACTTTTGTAGATGAATAACCCGGGCGGATAACAATTACAGGATCATCATCATCAGGGTTTACCGGAACAACATCACCAACGGTAACATCGTTGCCATCAGGTGTGCCCCAGCCGCTGAATTCTTCATCCGGATTTTCAGGACCAGGAATATCATAATCATCAAGGTCAGGTAAAACAACGATTGGCTCATCACTGATGATATAGTATTCATCTATCGGATTTCCGTCAGGGTCCTGAACCTCAACCTTGATAGGCTTGTAAGCAAGTTCCTTACCTATATTACCGCATTCATCCTTGTACCAAACAACAAGATTGTTACCGGGACCTGCATAATCAGGAATATTAACATCAAATGAATATTCGTGAACAGGGGTATCAAGGTATTCCCAGTCATCATCTGTAGGCTCTGAATTAATATCAGTTGTAAGCCAGTAAGCAGCTACACCTGAACCTCTTCCGTCCTCAAGGAAGGTAATACCGTCATCATCAATACCGGGGCCTCTATCAACAAGAGTAACCTTAGCTATGTTCTTTGTTGTGTTTACAGCTGATGCTTCCGGCTCTTCCTCATCAAGGAATACTGTTAAATAGGTCTGGAATGTTTCAGATGTTTTTCCGTTGTTATCCTTAACGGAAAGCTCAAAGGTGTAACGTCCCTGTGTGCAGCTTTTGCTGATTTGGAAATCAGTAAACTTATCAGGGTCATCTACGGTTTCTGTTTTAATAACATTACCAAGGGGATCATAAACATTCAATGTCCATGAAACAAGTTTATCACCTGCTCCAAGAGCAGTTGAACCTATTTTAGATTTATCAAATATATTAGCACCAACAATATCATTATCGCCTAAATGCTTCAGATGCACCGTCATCAACTGAGAGCCGTCATCGGAACGAGTAATGTAAAAGTTAGCAAGAGGAAGTTCACTTTCAACAGGAGCCTGATTGAATTTCGTCTCATTAATATAATTGTTATAAATATATTTAGCAATCTGCTGAATATAATCGCTTGGATCTGTTGCAATGTAGCCATTGTCAGTACCAAGACCTGTATGAGTTTTGTTGCCCTCCTCATCATAGGTTGGGTCAGTAAGAACTTTACCATCATCAGCATTACTGATGTAGAAGATTTCGTTCTCATTCATACGGTTGATACCGTCAACATATTTCTGGCTTTCCTTCTCCTCATCAGGGATATTAGGGTCATTGCTATCACCAACAAGGTTGATGAAATACTTCTGGTTAGCAGTCTGAGCATACTGAACATTCTTAAGCGCATCAAAAGCAGTTGCTTCATAAGTCATTGAAAGGTCGCCGTATTCAAAGTATGTCATTGAAGAACAACCATGTGACTTATACTGAACGATTGGACCGAAGCCGTTACCGCCGCCTGCCTGAACAGGGATTGAAAGGTTGTCGAAAAGGATAACCTCATTACCCAAAGCACCTGTTGAGGTGTTGTACTGTCTCTGTGAAACAGTAACCTTATCTTTCTCAAGAACAACTTTAATTCTAAACTTCATACCTGAGCCCAAGGATACAGATTTAGTCTGTACAGCAGAACCTGAGAATGTTGCGGTATTTGCTGCTACATTTGTAAACTTGTAAACACCAACTGTGCTTGGCCATGTGTAGTAAAGCATATAACTTGTCAGCTTATCATCGTTGATATCTGTATCACCGGATGTAACAGCACCCTTATCAATTGCAGCATTGAGAAGGAAACCGAAGCCCAAAAGTGTATGTGGGTCAACAACTGCACAGTCAAGGTCAAATTCAACAGTTCTTTTTGAATCGCTTGTTGCAGGATAGAACATATAGTCACTAAGTGCATTTGTTCCGTAACCGGCAAAAATCATATATGCCTTATCATTTTTTGAATGAGAATATGTATGCTGGTTGAACCAATGAAGCTTGTTACCAGGTGCACCATATTTTCTTTCAACAAAAACATCCTGAATGAGACAAGGCTTCGGAGAGCCGCCATATGAACCCATGCAAGAATTATCAGCAGCTCTGTATGGCTGTTTAACCATCTGCTCTGCAGATAAGCCAAGTTTATTATACTCAGCCTTATTATAGTAATGGTCATATACATACCAACCATCAAGGTTTGTGGTATCAATCTTTACAGCCGTATCTGTAACACGGAAGGCTGAAGGATCCATACCTAATGCCTCAAGAGCCGCACTAAGCTCTGCCTTAAAACTGTCAAAATCGCCTGCATAGTCTGCCGGAACACTTACTGCAATATCAACATCAGGCGTTGGGTTACTACCGATATCAATAGATACACCAAATGCACTGACCGCACTCATCTGAATGAAGCCAACTAACATTGTTACAGAAAGCACTGCAGCTAAAATCTTTTTAACAATTTTTTTCATAAATTTTTCTCCTTTCTAAAAAGATTTTTTGAAAAAGTATAAATGTAATATCTATAGCTTATTACATTTAATTAATATTAACAATGTTCCTGCACAAAACAAAAATACGCAGACCATACTTCAGGCAAGTAAGGCTGCGTAGACGGTGGGTGCGGCAAAAGCCGGCGCTCTGTGCGAATCGACCAAAATTACTAAAATAATAGAAAAAGCAGCCAAAAAGAACAAAGATTAATATTAGTATCCATAACGTTACTCCTATATTTTTGAATTGTCAAGCGGTTATTCAAAAATTTTTTAAATTTTTATGAATTCACTTTAACTTTTTTGTGATTTTTTAGACAAACAGTGCTGAATTGTAATGTTTTTTATCGATATGCCATACCTAAAAGTTTACAATTTTTTTCATATGTGAAAATAATACCATAAAATCTGCCGTAAATATGCAGAATTTCACGTAAAGTTACAGTCTTTACAGATGTATTTACAGCGTTACACTCTGTAAAGCTAATATGCTTTACGTGTTCTTCATATTGCAAAACTCGGTGCCATTATATATAATAGGTATATAATATATAATAAACAATGGAGAAATACTTATGGATAATGAAAGATTGGATTTATACACAAGCATAGTCCCCAACCGCCGTCAGCTTATCATTCAGGATATGAAATATTATGCCTTTATCCATTACGGTGTTAACACCTTCACCAACCGTGAATGGGGCAACGGCAAAGAATCTGAAAGTATTTTTAACCCTGTAAAACAAAACACCGATCAATGGTGTGAAGCAATAAAAGAAGCAGGAATGAAAGGCGTTATTTTAACCTGCAAGCATCACGACGGCTTCTGCCTCTGGCAAACCGAAACTACAGAGCACTCTATTAAAAACAGTCCATATAAAAACGGCAAAGGCGATGTTGTGCGTGAGGTTTCCGAAAGCTGCAAAAAATACGGACTGAAATTTGGTGTCTACCTCTCCCCTTGGGACAGAAATGCTAAATGCTACGGCACACCCGAATACAATGATTTTTACATAAGGCAGTTAACAGAGCTGCTTACAAACTACGGTGATATATTTATGCTGTGGCTTGATGGTGCGTGCGGTGCAAAAGCAGACGGTCAGCCTGTTCAAAAATATGATTTTGAAAGAATTTGGAGCACTGCTCTTGAGCTTCAGCCCGATATTGTAATGAGCGGCTGTGCACCCGATGTTCGCTGGATAGGAAATGAAAGCGGAAAAACACGTGAAAGCGAATGGAATGTTGTGCCCAAATTTGAGTATGACCAGCAGAACATTGCCGCAAACTGCCAAACAGATAATGATATGAAAAAGTTTCAGAAGCGCTGTCAGGATGTTATGCTGCCTGATATGGGCTCAAGAGATTTTTTAAGCAATTATGATGAATTTATGTGGTATCCTGCAGAGGTAGATGTATCAATCAGACTCGGCTGGTTCTATCATCCTATGCAGAGATTAACCCTGAAATCGCTTAATCATCTTATGAAGATATATTATAATTCAGCAGGAAACAACTCACTTATGCTGCTGAACATTCCGCCTGACAGAAAAGGGCTTTTGGCAAATGCCGATGTAAGGCGTTTAAAAGAAATGGGAAAATGGATAAAAAAGGAAGACGAGCTGGTTGTTAAGGATGTAAAATCCGAAACAGTAAACAATGGCTTTGAAATTAAGCTCACCTTCCCTGCTCAGTCTATTGACCGTATAAGGCTTGCAGAGGATACCACAAAATCTCAACGTGTTGAGCGCTTCTCAATTCACAGCAGCGGCAAAAAGATTTTTGAGGGCACAATAATCGGCTTTTCAAAAATTGCCGTTTTTGAGCCGATTGTAACCGATAATCTTACAATTAAAATTACGGAATGCAGAAAAGAGCCTTATATAAACAAAACCGAAGTTGTTGCAACAGGTGCATACAGAGTTAAATAAATTTAATATGAAAAAGACCGCTGAATTCTCAGCGGTCTTAATTTCTTTCTCATCAAATTAAAACAATTGTAGAAGCAATAATGAACTGTGCTGCATAATAAAGCAGATGGTTTACAAAGATATGAACCGGCTTATCCCAGCCTTTTCCGAAATACGTAAAGGAAAGTACAACATCCGAAAGCAGAAAGAGAACTGCTCCAACTGCGAAAGCAATCATAGCTGCACTGTGTGTTACAAATGCAGCAAGAATTGAAATAAACGCTGTTGCCGCAAGAACTGCAGAATAAAGCATAACAATATTTCTGTATTTACCGAAATCAAGCCCCAGCATTTTGCCTGAAAGCGTATTTGCAACTGCAACTGCAATGGCAACCGCAATGCAGATAAGCACCCACCACCATTTAAGCTGATTATACCAGATAATTGCAGCATTATAAAAAATATGACCTATTGCAAAGAAAATAAAGCCGGAGAGCAAATAGCCGTGATTGTCTTTCGGATAAATGAATTTCAAATCAAGTGTTATATCACCGCAAAGACCAAGTGCACCGCCCATAATAATAAGCACACCGTAGTAAGAAATATCAGGTTTAGCTATTACCGCAAAAGCTGCTGTTAACAAAAAGCAAAGACTCGATGCCATTTTGAAAAACAAATTCTTTATTCCGGCACCCTTTGAACGTGAAAATAAAAATCCTACTGTTACAATAAGCCCTGCGGCTAAGGTTAAATAATAAAACGGCATAGCTTCTCCTTAGTTTATAAAAAATTTATATTTTTATAAACCAAGTATAACATAACATATATACAACTGCAAGCAATTATACAGAAAAATTATTACTGTAACAATTTTTGTTTTTTAACTCTTAAATACAATATAATAAGCGGTATATCGGCAAGCAGCCAAGCGGCAGGTCCTGCAAAGCATACACCTGCAAAACCGAAAACAGGTGTTAAAAGATATGCAACCAGCATTCTGCCAAGCAGCTCGCCTGCTCCCGCAATCGTATTTGCATAGGTAAAGCCCAAGCCCTGCAATGTGTTTCTGAAAACAAAAAGCAGTGAAACAAGGCAATAACAGCCGCCTATCGTGAAAAGATACTGATTAGCATAGTCCATAATTTCAGCAGATGGATTTTCTATAAACAGCCTTACAACATAAGGACCTGCAAAAATCAGAATAGCACTGCATATCAATGAAATGATAAGATCAAGTATAAGTATTTTTCTGACTGACTCAATAATTCTTTTATAATTTTCAGCGCCGTAATTCTGCGCAACAAAGGTTGAGTTTCCTACACCCAGTCCACTCATAGGGATATTTGTAATCTGCTCTACTCTGCTTGCCGCCGTTATTGATGCAACTGCGGTTGAACCGAAGCTGTTGATTGCAGACTGCAGAATCATTGAGCCTATTGATGTAATAGTAAACTGCAGCGAAACAGGTATACCAAGCTTTAACTGTTCCCAGGATATTCGCAGATTCGGTTTTAAATCGTTTTTCTTAATATCAAGCTCAGGCTGCCTTTTCATTACATAAATTCCCGAAAGCACCGCCGCAACACCGTATGATATAACGGTTGCCGCTGCTGCACCTTCAACACCAAGTTCCAATACGCCTACGAACAGAATATCAAGCACTAGGTTTGTCAGCACACTTATAACAATAAACACGGTTGGCTTTTTACTGTCCCCAACCGCACGGGAAATGCTTGTAAAATTATTAAAAAGCATCTGAAGCGGCACACCGAAGTAAAGAATATTAACATATTCAGAAGACAAATCAATGATGTTTGACGGCGTTTTTATCAGCCTTAAAATAGGATTTGAAACAATATGTGCAATGATAACAATCGTAATGCCCACAATGGCAGAAAGTGTTATACTGCTGCCTGCATAAAGATTCATTTTCTTCTTATCCCCTGCACCGAAGCGGTGAGAAACAGGAATCGTAAAGCCGCTTGTCAAGCCAAGTGCAGTGCCTATAATAAAGCTGTTTATAGGTCCTATGCTTCCAACGGCAGCAAGTGCCTCTTCACTTATATATCTGCCGACAATGATATTATCAACCAGATTATATGAATACTGCAAAAGTGCACTCGCCATAATCGGCAGAGCAAACATTATTATGGATTTAACAGGGTTACCCTTCAGCATATCATTTTTCATAGCTGTGCCTCTGTATTATAGATTTTGTACATAATATCACTTTGTATGAAAATGTCAATAGCTATTTTGCAATAAGTTAAAATAATTTTAAATGTAGAAAAAAGCAAAGGTTTCCCTCTGCTTTCTTAATTATAATCCGCTATTGTTAAATACTGTACACTTTTTAAGTCTGCCTATTGTGCAAAAGTTTTCGGGATTTCTTTTTATATCCTTGATTAAATCATTAAGAGAAATCCATTTATACGCAATTGTTTCACCTTTTTGAAGCATTACACTGCTTTTATCACAATCCGTTAAACAATAATACATATTAAAAATACTATGGTGAACATCTGAAATTTCAGTATATTCAAACTTCAAATTATCTGCTTTAATTCCCGTTTCTTCAAAAAGCTCTCTCACCGCACCCTCAAGTGCATTTTCACCTTTCGTAACAGAGCCACCCGCAGTAATTTCATATTTTCCCAGGTGAATAGATTTATTGAAATCACGCTGCATAATTAAAAAATCACCGTCAATGTGCTGCACAACAATTTCACTTACCAAATGATATAAACCCTCCGGAACAGACTTGCCTCTTATCAAATCACAATCTGCGGGTGTACCATCTCTAAAATAAGCATCCCATAATTCCATATTATAACCTCTTCATTTTATCGGGTTTTGCTTGTTTTATAAATTTCAAATAATGATTTAATTTTTTTCTGCTTCTTAGTATCACTGTTTTATCAGGATATTTTTCTTTAATCGATTTAAACATATTTTTGCGTTTTTTAGAATACTGATTAAAAACAACCCAAAGGAAAAACCAGCGGTCCATTCTCTCAGTACAGCCGTTTGCCATACTTTCTCTGACTCTTCCCTTATATTCAATATTTCTTTTAAACGCACCCTTCATACAAACAAAACGGTTATACAGAAGAATTATAATTTGATCAGCCTGCTCAAGGCGTTCTGTCTGATACATTTTACTATAATTTCCGTCTATAACCCAGCCTTCGTTCTGCATAAATTCAGCAACCATTTTTCTGCATTCATCCCTATCACGCAGCACCCAATTTTTTTCAAAATTTACGCAATCAAGATAAAGCAGCGGAATATCATAATATTCCGAAAGCTGCTTTGCCAGAGTAGATTTACCGCTTCCGCTGAAGCCTAAAACTGCTATTTTCATAGAATAATCCTTTCTGACCGAGACACAAGTAAAATATAATACAAACTTTAATAATTTGTCAAGCTATAACTTTTGCACAACTTTTTGCATTACCTCGTAAATAAGCACCGCACCTTTATCTAATTTATATTGACAATGTTTAACTGTTTTATATCCAAGCTTTTCATAGAGCATAACTGCAGGCAAGGACGCATCTAAAACAGCTACATCAAAACTGCCTTTAATTGACTTTTCAAGCTGATTAATAATATACGTGCCGTAACCTCTGCCTTGATGCTCAGGAGAAACATAAACTCTTGTAATATGATTCTCCCTGAAGCTGCCTGTTCCTACAAGAATATCGTTATCATACAAAACATATAGATTTCCGCTTGAAATATCATTAGTAATATTTTCTTTTGAATGCAGCTCACAGAAAAAATCAACAACCTCTAAAGGATAATATTTCGGATAAACTGTTTTTATTGTATTCTGCACTAAATTACAGACAGACTCAATTAAATCATTCGTTGCTTTAACATACTTCATAAGTTACCCTCCAATAAGAATATATCAAAAAGAAGTAAAAAAGTAAAGAAAAAAGAACCACTCATTCCAGAGTGATTCTTTAAGAAGATGTCGGCATTGACCTATTTTCCCAG
>OFFJ01000462.1_pt1 | contig 33839 bp, 30 predicted proteins | sample 1521261 | NCBI WGS metagenome assembly OFFJ01 (sample SAMEA3504122, study PRJEB24116) | mouse gut metagenome | biome: mouse gut; feature: mouse-associated habitat; material: faeces | place: Denmark | collected 2011 | reverse complement strand
TGGCAGATGCTGCCCATATCTGATTTTCCTACCCACACATTCTACCGAAGCCTCACAAAAGTGGTCGGATTTCATAGTATGGTTTATTAATAAACAAGGTTATTCTAACCTACTCATTGAGAAATGCAAAATGAAATTCACTACATATTATAAAACAAATCGCAGACATGATGTTGATGCTACAACTCCGAAATTCATTCTTGATGGATTTACAAAAAGCGGATTTATCATTGATGATGATAGTAAACATTTAACATCATTAACGCTTGAATGTTATGTGGATAGTGACAATCCACGTACAGAAATTGAAATAACAAATATTATTTTAAAGGAGAATTGATATGGGAAAGATTACTAAAAAGTCAATTAATGCGGTTCTTGATATTTATAAGCGCAATTCGGGTGATACTGTACTGAAACTTGGCGATCCTGATAATGGTGATTCTATTGTTATGGAAATTGCTCTCAAAACTTCTTTGACAATTCCTGAAAAGGGAATTTTTGTGGATCGTGTTGTTGCGCCTTGTTTTGATGAGAACGGTGATTTTATGCCGCAGTATCTTGATCCTTTGTTTATGATCACTCTTCTTCAAATGACTACTAATGTGCCTGTAATTGAGGATGTTGTTCCTGTTATGAATGAAGATGGTACAGAGTCAGAGGAAAAGGTTTCCATTATCAATATTGAAAAGACATATGAACTTTGTAGAGCAATTAATCTTGTAAAAAATGCAAATGATGTAAATTATCAAGCATTAATTGCTGAATTGAAGCAGATGGTGTCTGATAAGCTGGCCTATATTAAAGAGATGAATCTTCGTAAGGCATCTAATTCTTTGACGATTCTTCGTCCACTTTTTGATGCTATTGCAAATGTGGAGGAAAATAAAAATCTTTTGGAAAGGTTGAAACAGTTGACTAATGATGTAAGTTCGATTTCTGACACAGATTCAGATGGAATGTAATTATGTCATTAGACAGCATTATTAAAAATATTGACGTATCAAAAGTAACTGCTCCAACAGGTTTAACATTTGGTCAAGAATTAGTCAATGCAGCAAATTTACTTCGTGATTGTATTCAAGAAAGAATAGATGTTGAATCTATGAAGGGTTGCATAAATGCTTCTGATTTAGCTGATATAACAGTAAATGAGGATTCAATGACTATTGCTGTAAATATAAAGCCAGATTTGCGTCCGTCTATTTTTAACGGAACAAACGGGAAAGTAGCAAATATATTTTGGCTATTGAATGATGGCTTTTTAGTTAGGAAAGATTGGTATTTTGATAATTTCCCCAAAAAGAAAAATTGGGTAATTCATGTTGCGAAAAATTTTGTTGAGAAAGGCATAAAGGATTTTGAAGGTAAAGTAAAATTGCCAATCGCCGTGAAACTAATTGAAAGGCCAGAATTATATTATTGGGAATAAATTAACCGCCTCTTTATGAGGCGGATTTTTTGTTATGGAGGTGAAATGAATGTCTGATGTTGAAGGCCGTATTGTATTAGGGTTAGATATAGCAAGAACAACTGAGCAAATGAATCGTGACCTTAATCAAGTGCTGACCAGTATTGGTAAAAAAGAAATTACATTAAGCGCAAAGTTTGAAAATATCAATGATGCAAAAATCACTTCACAGATCAATAATATTGCAAAACAACTTAATCAATCTTTGACTATGAAGGATTTGAAATTCAATGTTGGTATTGAACAGAGCAATATTGATCGCATTAAGAAAGAACTGGCTGGATTAAGGATTAGTGATTCTGGCGCAAAAGAGTTGACAAAAGAATTCACCTCTATGAATGTTGCTCTTGAAAAAGTTCAACATAAGCTGGTTGAAGTTAAAAAAGCAGAGGATGATGGTGCTGAATCTGCACAAAAACTTTTAAATCTTACTATTCAAGGAACAACTGAGGAAGGAAAACTTGTCAGTGTTACAAAGCAATACAATGTTGAAACTGGCGAGATTGTAAAAACACAGACTGCTATTACTGATAACCTCAAGGCCCAGCAGCAGGAGCAGGATAAACTTGCAAGAAAATCACAAGCTGATAATGATTCTCGAATTAAGTATCTGACACAACAGAGAACATTGCTGAAAGATATTGAATCATCTTATACCAGTAGCGGATCAAGTAAGTATGTTAAAGATGATAACCACTTGCAGAATTTAAAGACGCAGTATGAAGCAATCGAAGCGCAGATTAGGCAGCTTGAAAGCGCAGAAGGTGCATTGACTCAACAGCAACGGTCAAATATTTCTTCACAAATTGCGGATTTAAAACGTTTGGCAAAAGAGTATCAAAATGCAGAATATGTTGCAACACAGCTTCGTACTAAGGACATTTCTCCTATTAAAGAAGAACAGTTATCAAAATTAGTCGAGTTTGAGAATGGTCTTAAAAATAGCAATAGTCTGACAACTGAATTTAAGAATAGGATTACTGAATTAACTGGACAACTTAGTAATGCGTTTGATCAGAAAACTTTAACAGGTTTTTTGAATAGCTTTGATTTGCTTAAACTTGATGTAAAGTCGTTCCAGCAACAGCTTAGATATTTGGATGCACAGTATAAGGCATTAAATACTGTGCGTAGCAAAATTTCAAGTTATCAAATTCAAATGGTTGGTGTTGATAAAAACTCCAACGAATACAATGCTATAAATAATCAGCTTCAACAGCAATATGAATATGAGAAAAGAATTTCTGCGGAGATTCAGAGAATAGTTAGTTTTCATCCTGAATTAATTAACTATTCAAATGAATTTAGTAAGCACGTTATTCAAACATCTGAAAATACTGCAAAGCTGGCAACAGCCGAAGCTAAAGTTGCTGATGAAGTAGAGAGAACAGCGAACGCTTATCGTACTCAGGCTAATAATAATTCCTTTATAAACAGTATTGATGCGTTAGAAACAAAGTTCCTTTCTCTGAAAAATGTTAGTAGTCAGGCTGCTACGACAATGCAAACTGATTTTGCCAATTTGAAGTCTTTAGTTGAGACTATTGCTACAAGCACAGACAACACACAAGTCGTTAATGCTTATAAGCAGTATGATGAAATTATTAAGAAAGTATCTAACGATCTTGATATAATGGCAAGACAGTCTAAGGCCAGTGAGCAAGCAACACGTGATCATGAGAAGGCTGTAAAAGATGACGCAGCGGCTCAAAATACATTAACCCGATCTGCCACACTGTCAAATAAGATTGAAGCATGGATGAACCAGAATACTAAGGCGGCTCAAGCATATGGTGATAAATTGCGTGAACTGCAATCTATTCTGGCTAATAATCAAAATCCTGCCATGTTTACAAGTGCGAGGCTTGAATTTACAAAAATTCAATCAGAAGCAAAAGCTGCTGGACTTGTAACTAATCAGTTTGCGGCCTCTATTAAAAATACTACATTACAGTTACTTGGTCTTTCAAGTGGCGTAATGGTTATTCGCAAAATTATTTCTGTTGTTCAAGAAGGCGTAAATACTGTTGTTGAACTTGATACAGCATTAGTTGACTTGCAAAAGACAACTACTATGTCTGGATCGCAGTTAGTATCTTTTTATGAAGATGCAAATGACGCTGCGAAACAACTTGGCGTTACAACAAAGGATATTATTCAATCTGCGGCAGATTGGTCACGTTTGGGATATAGTGATAAAAACAGTTCTCAAATGATGGCTAAACTTGCTGCTCAATTTGCGGCAATTTCGCCCGGAGTTAGTATTGAAGAATCGACTACTGGATTAGTAAGTGTTATGAAAGCCTATGGTATTGAAGCAGAAGAAGTTCTTGATGGCGTTATGTCAAAAATTAATATTGTAGGTAATACGGCTGCTACATCTAATGCTGAAATTATCAGTGGTTTGCAAAACTCGGCTTCGGCAATGGCGGCAATGAATTCTACTCTTGAGGAAAATATTGCGCTGTTTACTGCGGCACAAGAAATCACTCAAGATGATTCAAAGGTTGGTAATGCTATTCGCAGTATTTCAATGCGTGTTCGTGGATATGATGAGGAAACTGGAGAACTTTCAGAGGAACTTGCTAATATTACTGGCGAAGTATATGATTTAACAAAAGCTACTGAAGATTCTCAGGGAGTTTCTTTGTTTACTGATGAAACACAAGAACACTATAAATCAATTTATCAATACTTAAAAGATGTTTCAGAAGTATATGATGATTTGAGTGAAAAGCAACAGCAAAATTTGATGGAAAAGCTGTTTGGTAAGAATAGAGCAAGCGTTGGTCAGGCTATTTTGCAGAACTTTGAAGCTGCTGAAAAAGCTATGAATAACATGGCTAATAGTGCTGGTAATGCTGATGCAGAGATGGAGATTATCACTAAGTCTCTTGAATATAAACTTAATGCGTTACAAGAGACTGGTGTTGGTGTATTTCAAAATCTGTTTCAAAGAGAAGATGTTGGTGTAGTAATTGATATTCTTACAAAATTGGCTGAAGCTGTTGATTTTGTGACGGATAAATTAGGGCTTTTTGGTACAGTAGCGGCAGGAGTTGGAATTGCCGCATTTGTAAAGAACTTTGGTTGAGTGATTAGATCACACACTACCTATGGATGATAGTGAGCCTAATTATATCAAGGAAATTACATGATGGCGTAATTGACAAGATATAGTGATAGGAGTTCTAAAATAAACAGAGGGATAAATACTGGAAATCCTTTAAGGGCCAGATAAACTACAACGTAACCAGCAATGGTAAGCGTGAATGTTGCGAAAGCAGAAAAAATTATCTGGATGGTCTATGCTGAGATAAAAGCAGGAGTAATCCTGTGCTACGGACTGTGATAAGAGGAAATCAGTAGGACGCAGACCTTTATGGCCTGAATCCTCAGAGACTACCCACCCTCAAAGCCATAAACCGCCAGAAGTGTTTATGACTTTTAACGTATAGTGAATAAAGTCTTTTTGAACTTAGCTTTATTCCTTGCCAAGCTACCGAAAGGAGCATAAGAAGTTCAAATTATTTAGGTTGCCATGTGTGACCGCATTTACCGCAACGGTTTACTGTTTTACCAGCACCGATCAGGCCAAGAGTCCAGTTGACACCCCTTGCCCCGGTTGTAATGGCGGTAGAACCGCAATGAGGACAACGAATGATATTTGATGATACTGGTGCATGATAACAGTCGAGTTGTGTATCTGAATCTACAATTTCGCAATGTAAATTATATTTTAAAAATACGATATGAGAATGATACAAACCAAAAGCAAATAAAATTTATTATTAAATTCTTTTGCATATTGTTCTGCTTCTGATTGTGTTAAATTGTCTTTCTCGATAATATACTTGTTTTCATTAGGAAGAAATCTAACAACTTTCTTTAATTGTGATTTTGCGATTGGATACCCACAGTGAATACACATATTGGATTTGTCGGATACATTCATTCCGCATTCTGGACATTTTATAATAGCCATTTTGTTCCCTCCTTTGACATTTATTATAGCATATAATTTGAAATTTGTCACTACGTTCCATAGGTGAATTGCCAAATATTTTGTCAAAGATTTCAAATGGAATTGCATTAACTAAATCAGAAGTTAGTAGTATGACAATGGCTTTTGATGCAATGTCTGTAAGTAGTCGTGGTGCTACTATTGCTACGTATGAACTTTCTGCATCACAAGTTGCTGCTTCTTTAAGTGGTGCGGGATTAGAAGCCAGTGAAATTGCCGCTAAACTTGCTTTAATGGGATATGATAAAGAAGCTGTTGTTGCCGCTTTAATGACAACAGGATTAACCGAAAGTCAAGCTGAAGCCGCTGTTGCCGGGTTATCATTTGCGGCAGCGGAAGGAACAGCAACGGCAGCGACTAATGCTTTTACAACATCATTAGCAATGGCAACAAAAGGTCTTATTGCATTTTTGACAACAAACCCTGTTGGATGGGCGATTCTTGCCGCAGGAGCAATTTTTGGTCTGGTAAAATTATTTGATGCTTTAACATTATCTGCTGAAGAAGCAACAGAACAAATGGAAGAATCTGTTTCGGCATATGAAGAAGCGACCAGTCAACTCAAAAGTTTAAATAATGAACTACAAACTACACAGGATCGTATTGATGAATTAGAAGCAAAAGACAGTTTGACTTTTGTTGAAGAATCCGAATTACAAAAGTTAAGAGAATCTGTTGAGTTGTTGCAAATTCAGGCAGATTTAGCAGAGAAGGAAAGCGTTCGCAAGGCTAAAGATGCAGCCGATGATACTGTTACTGCATATCGCAAAAATTTCAAACATGATATTTCTGCTGATGCTGTAGATGAGTATATTTCAACTTCAAGTTCGACAGGAAATAATGCTGGATTGCTTGCAGATGAAAGTAATGTTTCTGCTATGCTTGCTGCCATTGAACAGTTTAAGCGTTTACGTGATGAATTGGATAAGGATAGCGAATATTATGCAGACGATTACCAGCATTTTCAGGGGATTATTGATGATACAACTGATAGTCTTTGGGATCAAGTTACTGTTTTAAGTACATATAAAAGTAACCTTGAAGCAATTCCATATGATGAGTTATCTGATGAGCAGAAACAGGCTCTCGATGAAATTAATACTGCAATTCAGTTAATTTATCAGTCATTAGACCCTTCTAAGTGGAACGAAATTCAGTGGGAGAAAATTTCTAATAGTGACCAGTATAAGGACGCTGTAAAAGAATTAACTGATATTTCTACTGAGACAGAGATTACAGTAGATACTATTAGAAGTAAATTCCCCGAATTGGCACAAGCCTGTGAAGATGCAGGGGTTGAAATTGAATCTGTTGTTAATAATCTGAATGGTATGCGAGATGTACAAGATGATACAGCGGAATCTATTGGAACATATTCTGCACAACTTTCTGATCTCACAAAAGTATTGTCGGATTTACAGTCTGCTTATGATTTACTTGAAACAGCACAAGAAGAAATGGCTGGTGGCGGTGGCCTATCTCCAGATACTATTGCTGACCTTGCTGAAGCAGAGGAAAATTATCTTGATTATCTGTATGAAGAAAATGGAGTTGTCAAGTTAAATACTGAAGCATGGAAAGAAAATGCCGATGCAAAGATGCAAAATGAGATGGCAGAAATTCAGAAAGAGATTGATTCTCTTGAAGAACAGAATGCAATTTTAGAAGAGAATATCAAGTTTTATAAAGAACGGCAAGCTGCTGGAAATGGTGCAGCATGGGATAACTTGATTGCAGAAGCAACGGCAGATATTAATGAAAATACCGTTGCTATTGCTGAGAATCAAGGCAAACTTGCTCTTTATAGTAGCCTGTATGGAAGTATCACTGGCGATCTTGATGCGTATACATCTGCATTAAATAACTTTTCTAATATTGCAAATACCATTGATTCTGTTTCTGGTTCTTTCCAGACACTTGCTGATTTGCAAGCACAAGTGGCAAATGGATTTACCATGTCACTTGATAAGGCTTTGGAGTTTGCGAAGGTATACCCTGAAATTCTTAATAATGCTCAAGTGTCGGCAAATGGTCAAATTACTTTGAATGAGGGCGTTGTAAATTCCTTTATTGAGGGTAAGAAGGCAGAACTGGATGCACAAGTTGATGCGGAGATTGCTAAACTTGAAGCAGATAAGGCGGTTCTTACTGCAAAGATGGAATTTTCAGAAGCAGAATTAGAACTTGCCAAAAGTGTAGCCGATGGTGAGGGCGATATTACAAAGGAACTGGCTGAATATCGGATTAATGCTGGCAACGCAGTAGCACAGGCTCTAATTGATGCTGGTATTGATGAGGCCACGGCGTTTAAACTTGCAGCGGCGGCAATGGCGCAAAATGCAGAAGAATTTGACCGTGTTGCAATGGAAGTCTGTACTGATGTAAATGGCAATTTCAATAAGGCTGCTTATGATCTGGCGCAGACTATGTATAAGAATTTAACCAACGTTAAGACAGACCTTGCTTCTGTAGCTACACAAGCACATGAGACAGCAAAGGCAATCGCTGGTGTTGCTGATGGTTCTGTTTCTGGATCGTCTGGTGTCGTTGGTGGTTCTGGAGGCGGTGTTGGCGGTAGTGGCATTACGCTTAATCTGACAAGTGGCAGTTTTCAAGGAACAGAGTATACGTACACAGCAAAAGAATCTGGACTTGAAGATTTCATTTCACAGATTGAACTTGATATTTCTAATTATCAAGATGCTATTGCGCAGATTGATGGTCAGATTGCAACGTTACAGGCATTAAAGAACTTACCGTTAAAGAGTTTCAAATCTTCTGGTTCTGGTTCCGATTCTACGGCAAGTGAAGTTGAGGAATATACTGCTGCCATTGATGATTACCGTGAAGCGATTGAGCGTCTTAATCGAATTCAAACAAAGAGGACGGATTTGGAAACAAAACTGTCCAATACCAATGATTTGAGAACGCAAATTGAATTACAGAAAGAATTGATTGGTGTTTATGAAGAAGAACAGAATGCACTTCATGATTTGAATGAATTACGTGATCAGACAATCAAAGATGGAACAGCAGCACTTCAACAACTTGGATTTGATGTAGAGTATGATCCTGATAGTAACTTATTCTTTGTAAAGAATTTGGAGCATTTGAATGAATTAGTTGCTGATAGTAAAGGCGAATATAATTCGTTGCAAGAAGCTACAAATGCTTTACGTCAAGATACTGAAAATCTGATTAACACATTGGGCGACCTTAATGAAGCAAATCAGGAAAATTCTGAATCTTGGTTGGAATTAGCTCAAGCAATGAAAGAAGCCAGAATTTCTATCTATGAGAATACTCGTAAAGAATCTGAAAATAAGATTAAGTTGTCTGAAAACTGGCTGAACAACGCAATTAATCGTCCAGTTCAAGTAAGTATCCCTGTTTCGGTTGACAAGTCTGAATTACAAGAATTGATTGATTCTTATAAGGAAGAAATTGCTACTGCACAGGAACTTGGTATTGATCTTAATAAGACGATTTATGGGAACATTGACACAAACAATCGACAGATTTTAGAGTGGACAGAAGAAAATCTAAATAAGTATAAGGATGCGTTAGCGTCTTGGGATACAACTGTTGATGAGATGCGTGGTTCGTTCTCTACTATTTTCGGATCGTCCTCTGAGTATGACGGTATTGAAATTGCGTTTTCTCCTATTCTTCAAACTGAAAATGGCCCTGTACTTTTGGATTCTCATACTGTAGATGAGTACATTTATGGATTGATTGATAAAGCTGGTGAAGGATGGACAAATGAAAAGTTGCTCCAGCTTGATACAGAAGGTTTGGAGTTTGATGGACAAATTATCAAAAACCTGTTAGCTGATATTGGTGATACTGCAATTCAAACTGGCGAGGCCATGCACTATGTCGGTGATTTGGGTAGTATTAGTACAGCCTATAAGGATATTGAGGATGCCGCAGCCGCAGCCAAAATGTCCGTTGATGATTTGAATAGGGCTATTGCAAATGGAAGTGTTGATAATATTGGAACTACTAATGTTTCATATTATTACGATGTTGCAAGCATTGAAACACATATTGCTGAAATTGTTGGTCAGTATAGAAAAATGCAAGAAACAATCCATGAAGAAGCGGAATATTACCGTTCTCTTGGATATGCTGATACCAGCGATGAAGTTAGCGAACTGTCTGATCTTTGGTGGGACTACTACGATAAAATTGCTGAAACTGCTGCTAATGCTTGGCAACAGGTAGTAGATAATGCCAATGATGCTCTTGATAGAATTACAGGTATATATGATACTTTAAAGGATGCCGCTCAAGAGTATGCGGATAGTGGGTTCATCACTATTGATACATTGCAGGAGATTTGTTCTTGGGGTGTTCAGTATCTTGCTTATCTGAAAGATGAAAATGGACAGTTAGTTATCAATGAGGATTCGATCCAGAAGGTTATTGCAGCACGTACAGAACAGATGGCGGTTGAAACTGCGCTTAGTTATGTTCAGCAAATTCGTAGTGCGATTGAGCGCAACGAAATTAGCGAACTGATGAATCTAACGATGGCAACCGAATTTACCACAAATGCAACATGGGATTTGGTTTATGCACAGTTGAAGTTGCTGAATGTGTCTGGTGATCTTAACGATACGATGTATGCTGGAGCGTTGCAGAATATCAACAATCTTCGTGCGCTGTCTGGTATTGCAATTACCAGTATTGGCAAAGTTGAAGGTTCGGTCAAGGAGGCCAATGAGTCAGCTAAAAAGGCTTTGCAGGAGCAATCTGATTATCTTGATGATTTGCTGAAATATGTCATGGCTATGATTAAGCAGGAAGTCAAGAATCAGGTTGAAGCCCTTGAAAATCAAATTGACAAGATGAAAGAGATTGTCGATTTGCAGAAAAAGTCTTTGGATTTGGAACGTGAAAAGGATGAATATTCTAAGAACGTTGCTGAAAAGACAAAAGAACTTGCCAAACTTCAACAACAGCTTGCTTTGCTTGAATTGGATGATAGTCGTGAATCGTTGGCGAAACAGGCAAAGTTGCGTGAAGAAATCGCAGATTTGTCAAATGATTTAGCTGACGATCAGGCTGACCATGCCTATGATGCGGCAAGTGATATGCTTGATGATATGGCTGATGCTTATGAAAAAGAAAAGCAGAAGGAAATTGAGGTGTTGGAAAACACCATTTCTTCTGAAGAAAAATTGTATCGGCTTGCCATTGAGCGTATTGAAACGCAATGGGATACACTGTATCAGCAGCTTCTTGATTGGAACTATGAGTATGGTACAGTTACCAACAATGAGATTACTGCTGCTTGGGATGCAGCCTGTATTGCTGTTCAGCAGTATGGCAGCTATCTCAATGCGATACTTGAAACCCAGCGACAGCTTGCGGCACTGGAGGCCAGTTCAAGTTCTTCGAGTAGCAGTAGTACAATCATTGGTGGCACTGGTGGAACGACCGGAACTAATACCACACCTAATGTAATTGGAAATTCTGGACAGTATGATACCAGTGGTGGGCAGGAAACGGAAAACGCTCATAATATCATTAAGCGGATGTATGCGAATAGTCAAGCGTGGGCTTCGTCCAGTCCTGAAAAGCGTACTGCGATGCACGAGGAAAATAAGTCTTTGGCAGCACAGCTTAGTAGATACGGTATTATTGCTGTTACTGATGGTTCAAGCTGGTATGTAGATAGAATCGGCGGAGCATTGTTGTATGATAAGTATAGAAAGTATACCTATCATACTGGTGGTATCGCTGGTGACGATTCTACATTAAAGCAGGACGAGTTATTTGCGAAGCTGAAAAAGGGAGAAGCTGTACTGACAGAAGCGCAGCAGGAACCAATTTATCAAGCACTTGATTTTGCAGAAACCATGTTAAGTAGATATGGTAAACTGTTTAGTTCTATGTCTGACACTGATATGATTGGTGGTAGGATGCAGGAACAAATTAAACAGGATACGCAACAGGCTCAAAGTGCTGTTCAGAATAGTAATATGGCTAATGAGTTCAACATCACACTTCCTGTTCAAGTATTACAGAAACTTGATGATGCTGAAATTCAAAGTCTTACCAATAAGATTAGCAAGTATACAATCAATGAACTTGATGAAGTATTTGGATTGCGTGGTAAGCGAAGTTTCAGACGTTAAACTAAAATGGGGCAAGATTATTTCTTGTCCCATTTACTATATTAGAAAGGAGGTCATCATTTGGTTATTAATTTTGCAAAGATTGATTTGCGTAAACGTCCCAATTTTATTGTGAGAAATTTTGATGGAACTGCAATCGGAGTTCTTGGGAATATTTTGCGTCCGACTGCGCAAATTCGATATAATGAAGTATCCGAGATTGAATTTGAATATCCAAAGTACGTAAATGGGAAGAAATTAAACGAATATGATCTTCTAACTGGAATGAGAATTATTGATGTAGATGGATTTGGACAATTTGTATTGCATAATCCAGAGGAAACGGATGATGGAGTGAAATCAATTAAAACTTGTTCTGGATATTCTTTGGAGTATGAGTTTACCAACAAGAGTATTTCATTAGAAGAAGGAACATATAATTTTTGGAATCCATTTACACCAGACAGTACAATATTAGGAATTATTCTTTCTGAAATGCCTTCTTGGAGTCTTGGAACAGTTTCAAATCGCTTGATTGGTAAATATCGAACATTTAGTGTTGATGGTAAGTCAATTTATGATTTTATGAAATCCGATTTGGAAAAGACTTATGAATGTGTTTTTGATTTTGATACTTATAATCGCAAAATTAATGTTCGCAGTACATATGATGCTATCCCAACTAAGCCAGTGTATATTGCAACAACTAATCTTGCAAAAGAAATTGTAGTCGAAGAAGATATTGATGATTTGTTTACAGTGCTTGATGTAAATGGTGCTGACGGGGTTGATATTCGTAGTGTGAATCCAATGGGGGAGAATAAAATCTATAATTTGGATTCATATATGACTGAGGAATACTTTTCGCCAAGTATAATTTCAAAATGGAATAGATGGAAAGTGACCTTTGACGGTTATCAGACACTTTACTATTCTCTTGTAGTAGCACAGAATATGCAGATTTCTCGTTATTCTACTGAAAGTGCTGTTCTAACTGATTTGCAAGGTGAATTAACAGCATTGGAGTCAAAGAAAGCGGCATTAATTCAAGCTGTTGCTATGGATAGTAAAATGCAATCACAGTTAAATACTACAAATTCTGAAATTCGTGCAAAAGAAAATGAAATCAGTTCTCAAAAGAATTTGCTTACTCAAATTCAAAATCAGGTCAACAACTATACAAGCCAGTTGAAACAGATTAACAAAGAAACTGCATTTTCCTCGTTTTTTACAGATAATGAATTGAAGATTTTAGATAGATATTTTAAGTGTGGCTCTTTAACTGATAGTTCGTTTGTAGCGAGTAGCGTAGATAGTTATTCGGCAGAATCAAGTATAACACGTGGAATTTCTGCTGCGTTTAACTTGAGTAACTGCACAACAGTAAGACGATCAACATATACAAGTGATATTACATTTTATACTATTCGTGGTGGTGATATTAATGTAAATAACACACAGCTTAAATTAAGTTCAGAAATTGTTAATGGAACGCTTCAAGTTAATCGTGATAATACATTTGTTATGTCTCTTTATCTTGGTCGTGGCTCTATTAATGGCGAGAGTTTCCCAAGCGGAACATTATCATTAACTGGAAGATTATATACCAGTGTGTCTTATACAGATACGTCATTACGAATTAGTACATCTTCTACAACGGCCTATATGACATATGAAGTGAGTGAATATCAAAGAATGTCTATTGCATGGGATTTATATGAATATGGAAAAGAAGTTCTGGATAAGAAATCATCTGCCGTATATCATTTTTCTGTGGATAGTTCTAACTTTTTTGCTATAGATGATTTTATTTCTTTTGCAAAAGAGTTTACATTAGGTGAGCGCATTTATCTTCATATAGGCATGGGTGTTATTGAACCTATTGTAACCGGTGTGGAAGTAGAGTTTGATGATCTTACAGCACTTGAACTTGAATTTGCAAGTGATTTTCAGGTTAAAAATGGGAAGTTTAGTTGGCTTGATAATTTGGATCAGTCTGTGTCTATCAGTAAGACTTTGGATTTTAACCAGTTTAACTACAGTAATTTTGTAAATAGTGGAGCAAATACGAACATCAAAAAGTTTATGGAGTCTGCTCTTGATACTATGAAGAACATGATTCTATCTGGTACGCATAATGAGATTACTATTGACCAAGCTGGTTTGCGTTGTCGTAAATACGATGAGGCCAGCGGAGGTTATAGTCCAAAGCAAATTTGGATGGCTCATAATGCTCTAATGTTTACAAATGATGGTTGGAATTCTGCGACCATTGGTATCGGTGAATTTGTGGATAAGAATTTAGGATCATTGTATGGTATTGTTACTCCTGCTTTGGTAGGAACAATTCTTGCTGGTAATAATCTTATCATTGAAAGTGAAAAGACAGATGGCGGGATCGCCGTATTCAAGATGGATGGAGAAGGTGCTTCGCTTCATAATGCTTCATTTAATCTGTATGGCAGTTCTGGCGGCAGAATTGATTTAGGGGCTGTATTTGGTATTGTTGGTGGTGGCGATAAAAATACAATGTTCTACTATAATTCTAAAGGTCAACCGACAGGTGTAAGGACTGAGAAAGGTCGTAGTGTTACCAGAATTAGCAGCTTATCATCTGGAGATGTGCCAAATGCAAATTTCTGGATTGATATGTATGGAGATGTGTACTTGAAAGGTACGATTGATGCTGTTTCTGGCATCTTTCGTGGTTCGCTTGAAGTTGGTGGCCCTACCGCATTTCGTGTTGATAAGCAAGGGAATTTGAGTATTGGTGGCACAGCCACAAATCCTAATTTTTATGTTGATGCAAATGGTAATATGAAGGCCAAAAGTGCAGATATTAAAGGTCGTGTTGATGCTTCATCCTTGTATATTGGTGGGAAAAACATTTTAACAAATACAAGTGGCAGTAATCATTTAGCTACTGGTTCTTCAAAGATTGATTCGGACTATCTTGATTTATATGGCATTACTATTCGGAATAAGAATACGAATGGCGTTACTTTCCAAGTATCTGATTCTGGAGTAGTTACTATCAATGGCAATATTACTATGGGTGCTGGATCAGTTATTAATTGGGCAACCGTAGATCAGTCTGGAGAAAATCCACAAGTAACATCACTTAGAAATACTGTTAATAATCAGATAAGTGGTTTGCAAACAGATATGTCCAATATGCGTTATGATATGAACCATCAATTCAATATTATTAATCAGGATATTGATTATAGAATGTCATGGATGCGTGATGATATTAATGATATTGAATATAATTTGAGACTTGTTCAAGATAATATGCTTTCAAATTGGGAAGTACAAAATATTGCAAGTACAGTCATTACAAACAAATTGATTCAGGCTCCAACAATTCAAGGTGCTTACATTCAAGGTGGTACTATGCAAGGTGTCCGTTTCTATCTCGGTTCATTTGGGTCAATTTATGATGGATATGGTAGTGATGGTGTAAGAAGAACAGATTTAGTTTATATTGAATCATCACGAGGCATTGCAATAGCTGCAAGCGAAGGAATGCGTCTTGAGGCTGGTGGAGGTCTTTGGCTGAACTGTGATGTTCATGTAAGAGTTGGTGGCAGATGGACTACTTTAGATGAAGCACTTTCAAAATAGGGAGGATAAAATGATTGAGAAAAAGGTAAACAAAATGAGTATGGATGAAATTCGTAATAGGATTGAAGCAGTTTGTAGAACTCTTGATACTATTACTGTTACAGGTATTCAAAATGCTGGAAACTTAACAGGCTGCTATTCTATTCTGAATGATATTCTGTTGGCTTTCCCTGATATTCCTGTGGAGGAACAGCAAAAACCTGATTAAATGATTGTGAGGTGAGTAGATGGGGTTTATTGCAAAAAAGTTTTCGTTTAATCGGATTCCGTGTGAACATTTTGGACTTCGGATTTATGATATTGACGGAAACACAAATGAAGCTACTCCCTTTGCCAGTACAGGTGAATTGCAGACTGATGTGATTCCGTCCAAGGGACGGACTTTTTTATATGGTCGTTCATATGAAAGTCCGCTGGAATTTAACTTAGTGTTTGGCCTTGATCCATCTGAGGTGTTAAATATGCACGAGTATTTGGATCGTTATGAAATTAATGCGGTTGCAAATTGGCTTGCTGGACATAATGAGTATCATTGGTTGGAAATTGAACAACCAGATTTAGAAATGATTCGGTATCATTGTGTAATTAGTGAATTGACACCTATTCAATTATCATGGTTGCCGTGGGCGTTTACTGCAAAAGTAACGTGCGATTCACCATATGGCTATATGTTTCCTAAGAATTTTCATTATTCTTGTTCAGGAACATCAAATATTCAACTGATTAGTCGTTCTACTATTAATCAGTTGTATTATCCAAAAATGGAAATTCAATTAAACGGCAGCAATACAATTTCAATAGTTAATCAATCTTGTGGTAATTCAGAGTTGAAATTCTCTGGATTACCACAAAGTCATTTCTTGACAATTTCGGTTGATAATGATTTGTGTAAAATTGAATCTTCTGATAATGCCTACTCTAATTTATATCAGTATTGTAATTTTAACTGGTTCCCATTGAAAAGGGGGATGAACAAAATCCGAGTAACAGGAAGTTGTATTTTAGATTTTATTTGCGAATTTCCTGTGGACTGTGGAGGGTGATTTATGAGACACGATATTTATACAATGCCAGAAGTAGTATTCGTTTCAGGCCAGTCAAATACCTTTCATTGGCATTTGTTCACAATGAGCCATGCTCCATTTAATGCGGATGGATGCACAGGTAACTTTGCTGTTGTGGATTATTCTGATCAAACTGGCGATCCGTTAATTTCAAAACCTCTCAAATTCCTTATTGGCGACAATGAAGTGAAAAATGTTGCTGCTGTTGATTTAGAACCTCGTGAGACTTTGGGATTACACGGAAAATATATTTATCAAATCACTATCAAAGATGTTGATGGAGAAGCAGAAATTCCTAATCAGGGATTCTTGCTAATTACACATAACATCAATGAAAGTTTTTTGAAATAGAACAATCAAAAAATATTATGAAAGTGAGGTTGAGAGTAAGATATGACTTCTACATATTTTCTGAACTGTATTATGGGCAATGTTTTTCAAACAAAACTGAGTCCGGGTTTGCCAAGTAAAGTGTATCTTGGTCTGAGTTCTTCGGCCCCTGATGTAGATGGTTCTGGTGCGACTGAACCTTTGGCATCTGCTGGCTATTCTCGTGTGGAACTGAATTCTTTAGACGTTCCTACGAATGGCGTAATTACTAATAAGAGTGAAATTTCTTTCCCTGAGAGTTCTGCAAGTTGGGGTACGGTGACGCATTTCGTTTTGTATGATGCTCCTGTAAATGGCAACTTGCTTATGTTTAATGTATTGTCACAGGCTCGTAGTGTTGAACAGGCGACTATTGTTATGGTTAATGCTGGCAGCTTAAAGTTGACGCTTGCTAATCCAGCGGCCCCATCTGTTCCTAATCCGTAAAATCATTCAAAGAAAGTAGGTGAGAAGATTTGCAATCATTTGATGTATATTTAAAACAACGGCTCACCGAAATTGATGTTATTATCACACAGTTGGTTCAGAGAGATTCATTTTCTATGTATGATTTGCTTTATCTGTTTTGCTCTATGGATGAAATTGAAGTACGTAAAAGTTTGAAGATTGATACTTCAATGACTATAGATTCACAGTTAGACAACATCTTAGAAATTGTCGCTGAAAAAATTCGCAATGAATTATATTTAGACGTTGATATGGAATTGCTTAATCAGGTAATTACAAGTGGAGAAACAGAAATGGTTTCATTTGCAAGTGAACTTGATATTACAGAAAAAAGTTTTACTGGCATTGATTCTTCTCTGGAGATTTCTGTTGATGAACTTGATTATTATATCGCTCATTCATTCGGCAATGTTGAGTTTGATATGACACTACTGGCAAACGAACTTGATACAATAAAATATAGTTTTGAGAAGATTTTAAGTGATTTAGAATTGTCTGCTGATGTAAACTTTACAAGTTTGAAAGATGCTGGAGAAAATAACTTTGATATATTTTTAGATGTAGACCCAACAAATATTTTCTATTTACTTACAATAGCTGGCAAAGATACATTGTATTTAAGTGCATCTCCTATTGAAAAGTATATTTTGAAAAAGGTTTTGTATGGTGTTGAATCTGAACTATATTTAAGTGCAAGTACAGATGTTGATTGGCAACTGCAAAAGTTTATTGAAGTAGAAAACTCTCTTAGCTTGCTGGCAGATATGACGGATGTATTGATTCAACTTATTTCAGTTCAATCGGAAATGTATGTAGACTGTATGGCAAGAGCAGGACTAAAACGTTATCGGTTGTTATCAGAAATGGATGAACATACTTTGAGTGATTTTGATGACATGACTTTAGAGGAAGTCGATTATGTGATACTTACAGAATAACATAAAGAACTCGATTTATAAAAGGTGGTGAAATAATGGTAAGAAAACAAGGTGGATTGATCCATCAAAACTTTGCAGCAAACGAGAATGTTGTAGATCGTTGTTTAGCACAAGTTAAAAAGGTGGAGCCAACTTCACGTGCTGACAAATTATATCACATCACCATGAAAACAGCGGCTTATACAGAATTTCTTATGGATGGTTTTGAATATACCACGGATGGGTTAGGCAATTTTTCAAGTATTGCTCTTGGCGGCACAAATACAGCAGAAATTCATGAAGTGAAATTTAAAAAACCTGTAAGTGATTGTGTCATCTGTTTTATTTATTAAGGCGGTGATGCGATATGTCAATGGCTTATGGTTTCTATTGGGGTGTATTCTATCCGCAATTTAGTCCTCCTTATGAGCCGCCCGGAGGTGGTGATGAACCTGTCGTTTCTGGTAGCTGTTTTGCTCCAGTTGGACAACCAGAGGATTATAAGGGATTTCTTTACCAAACCGCTGAGTTACGTTCAGATTATATTCTGTATGCCTAAAGGGAGGCGGTGATTGATTAGATGAATTTTGTTTATGAATTATTGAGAGCAGGATCGACACCAACTGATTCTGACTCTGGTGCAGAAGTTGCCCGTAAGGTCAACGACAATTTCAAAAAGGTACAAGATAAGTTTTCAGAAATTGATAAATCAATCAAAGATGGTGTCGCTGCCGATGTTCCCATTGGTGACGCAACCACGGCTGGTATTGTGAAATCCAGTAATGCCGAAAACAAAGTATCTATTGATAAAGATGGTACAATGGAGGTTTCTTCGTTGAACGTCAATAAGCTGAAACAGGATGATGGCGATTATATCATTCTTGATGGCAATATTTAAAATTTTTAGGAGGTAATTGATTATGGCTACTACAAAGACTATTAATGTTCAGTATAAACTTCGTGGTGATACTCTGGCTAATTTGGAGGCCAAGAATGCTGTCTATGCTGTGAATGAGCCTATTGTGGTTCTGATTCCTGCTGATGCTGACAATGGCACTAAGGCCGCAACTTTGCTGAAGATGGGTGATGGCACTACTGTTTTTAAAGACTTGCCCTATATTACTGCGCTGGCTGGTGACGTTCCTGAGTGGGCAAAGGCTGAGACTAAGCCTGAATATACCGCAGAGGAAATTAAGAATATTGACAGTTATATTGCTGGTAAAGTGCAGGATACCGATACGCAATATAAGCTGGAGCAGGATGCTACCGATCCGCACATTCTGATTCTGTCTGCAAAGGCTTTGGCTGACGAGGACTATACTGAGGTTGTTCGGATTACTACTGCCGATACCAAGTATACTGCTGCTGATGGTTCTGTGACTGTGGATGCCGATGCTAAGACTATTGGTGTGAATGTATCTGCTGAAGCTAATAATGGTTTGGAGAAAAAGACTGACGGCCTGTTTGTGAAGGATCATGAGATTGATGTTGTCAAGAAGGCTACTGCTAATGATGGTTACATTGCTACTTATCAGGTGACAGTTGACGGGACTGCTGTTGGTGCAGATATTAATATTCCAAAGGATTATCTGGTGAAGTCTGCTAATATTAAGGTGGTCGCTACTGCTGATGATCCTTATACTGGTGCTGCTGTTGGAGATAAGTACATTGACTTTGTTGTGAATACTGTTGATGGTACTGACAATGAGAGTCATATTTATCTGTCTGTTCAGGATTTGGTTGACGAGTACACCGCTGGCGATGGCATTGATATTTCTGATACTAATGTCATTTCTATTAAGCTGGGTACTAATGCCAATGGCCTGAAGGTTGGTGCTAACGGTCTGGAGTTGGACGAGGCAGTTGCTAACGGTGATGATGGCACTGGTGGTTCTGCTGGTGCTATGTCTGCTGCTGATAAGACTAAGATTGATGGTGTGTCTGAGGGCGCAACTAAGGTTGAAGCCTCTGAGACTAATGGTAATGTGAAGGTCGATGGTGTTGAGACTACGGTTTATACGCTGCCTGAGACTGTTGTGCATGATACTGACACTATCATTCTTGATGGCGGTAATGCGTAATTAATAACGCTAAATTAGGGAAGGCGTTTGATGCCTTCCCTATTCTTATTTCTAAAAGAAAGTGAGGGTGAAAAAGAAAATATGGCTGAAAAGGTTATGAAAGTTGGTGCAATCCAGCAACGGCGTGATACTGTTGCGAATTGGACAGCTAAAAATCCTATTCTTTTAGATGGTGAACAGATTACGGTAGTTTTTGAAGATGGTAAGACACGTCATAAGACAGGATATGGCGGCAAACGATATAGTGAGTTGCCTTTTGATGGGGCTGAAAGTTGTGAGCCAAGTGAAACAGTAAGTGCTACTTTACTGGCAAGTGCTTGGGTAAATGGACAACAGACTGTATCTGTGGCTGCTGTTATGGCTGATCAAAATGGCTATGTTACTCTGCCACAAGCATTCAGTGACGCACAGTATGAAGCTGTGGTTGGTGCTGAAATGTTTGTAACTGCTCAAACAGATGGTTCCATTACAATTTCCTGCCGTGGTGATACACCACAAATTGATATTCCTATTCTCATCACTCTGCTTGGTTAATTCAAGGAAGGGTGGTGTTTTATTTTGAGTGAAACTAAAAATTATAATCTGGCCCTTACAACTGATGACCAGACTAAATTTAAAGAATGGCGTGAAACCATCAATGGTAATTCAAATTCTAATATGGAGAAAATTGATACCGCCCTTGGTGAAAAGGCCAATCTTAGTGTAGCAATTAATGCTACGTTGCTTGCTTCTGCTTGGAGTGATGATTCACCTTATACACAAACTGTTACCGTTGAAGGGTTGAAAGCAGATAGCAACGGTGTGATTAGTATTGCACAGAATGCAACAAGTGAACAGATTGAAATTGTTTGCGATGCTGGATTGTATATCAGCAATCAGGCTGATGGAACTTTGACAATTACAGCATATGGTGACAAGCCTAATGTTGACATTCCTGTGATTATTATTCTGCTTGGTTAAAGGAGGTTATATATGCCTATTGTTTCTATTTTCCCAACTGGTAGCGGCGGTTCTGGCGGTGGCGGTGGTATTCCTCTGGCTCCTGTTACTGGAATTGCTACTCTTGCAAGTTCTGGCAAAGCATATTTGAAGTGGACTGATTCTGTTGATACAGTTGTTGGCGATGCTACACTGGCTGCTTGGGCTGGTACGCTGCTGGTTCGTAAAGCTGGTTCTGTGCCAGCAAGTCGGCGTGATGGTACAGTTGTTCTTGATAACAAAACTCGTGACGCATATAAGGATCAGTATTTCGTTGATAGTGGACTGTCTAATGGTGTGACTTATTATTATAAGTTCTTCCCATATTCTACCACAAACACTTATGCTGACGATCCTCAAAATGAAGTGACTATTACTCCTAATCTTGTTCCTATTGGCGATGTGTCTAATTTAGCTGTTGCAGCACAGTTGAATGGTAAGGTTCAGCTTACATGGACTGATCCTGCCGCTACAAAGACTCAAGATGGCGTGACACTTTCTACATGGGCAAGCACTAAAGTAGTCTATAAGACTGGCAGTTATCCTACATCGCCTGATGATGGTACGCTGGTTGTAAATAGCACAACTCGAAATGCACACGCAAGTAGTCCGCTGGAGGTTACTGGCCTCACAAACGGGACTACTTATTATTTTGCCTTATTCCCTATTTCTACAGAGGGTGCGGTAACTGCAAATGCGGCTGGTCGAATTACTGCAATTCCTAATAAGATTAAACTGACTGCTGTTCCTGCGCAGAGCGGTACACTGATTTATACGGGCGCAGAACTCACACCTACATTCAGTAATTACAATCCTGCTCAGTTGACTATTAGTGGCGTTACTAAAAATACTGCGGCTGGAACATATGTAGCAAAATTTACCCCAACTTCTGATTATTGCTGGAGCGATGGAACAACTACAGCTAAAGAAGTTTCTTGGACTATTGAAAAGGCAAGTATTTCAGTTCCTACCACAAGCAGTAAGTTCACTTATGACGGTAATCAGAAAACCCCTGTGTGGACTGGTTATGACAGTTCTAAGATGACAATGAGTGGCAATTCGACTGGTACAAATGCTGGTAATTATACTGTTAGCTTTACTCCAACAGCAAACTACAAGTGGACAGATGGGACTACTACTGCAAAGAGTGTTACTTGGAATATCGCAAAAGCTGCTGGCAGTTTAAGTCTGAGTAAGACTTCTGTTGTTTTGAACACTGATAAACTGTCCGATACGGTTACTGTCACTCGATCTGGTACTGGTGCGATTTCTGCAACGTCCAGTAATACCAATATTGCAACTGTTTCTCTTAATGGCAATGTAGTTACAATCAATAGCGTTAATAAAGCATCTGGTACAGCTACTATTACAATTAAGGTTGCTACCGATACCAATTACAATGCTCCAACTGATAAGACTATTTCTGTGAGTGCAGAATTTGTTCCTGCAAAAGCGGCTTTGAAAAATATGTCTTGGGCTGATATTCGTAAGGTTTCTGATGCTGGACTTGCCGATGACTATTGGGCTGTTGGCGATGCAAAACAAATTAAAGTGAATGGTACAGTTGGTTCTACTGCAATTAATATGGATGTTTGGGCTTTTATTTTGGGCTTTGACCATAACAGTGCAAAGGAAGGCAGTAATCGTATTCACTTCCAGATTGGTAAGGTAAGCGAGAGTGGCAATCAGATTTGTTTTGTTGAAAGCAATTATGGTAGTTATCAAACCAATAATGGTTCTTTTACAATGAATCCGGGTAATTCTTCTACAAGTAAGAATGCTGGCGGTTGGAAAGATAGTCATATGCGAAAGACTTTGCTTGGTTCTGAAAATAATCCAACAAGTCCTACTGCGGGTACATTTATGAATGCTTTGCCAAGTGATCTTCGTGCTGTAATGAAGTCTGTTACAAAGTATTCTGATAACACTGGTGGAACTACCAACGCAGCAAGTGCAATAACAGCAACAACAGATTATTTATTCTTGCTTTCTGAGTTTGAGGTTCAAGGTGCAAGAACATATGCAAGTCAGTATGAACAGAACTCTCAACTGCAATATGACTTCTATAAGAACAATCCAAATCAGAAGGTCAGGTATAAACATAATGCCACAACAACAACTGCGTATTGGTGGCTGCGCTCTGTCTATGCTGGCTACACGTACTCTTTTTGCATTGTCTACACTGGCGGGTCGGCGAGCAACAGCTACTCTGGCTATTCCTGTGGGGTCGCCCCGGCCTTCTGCGTTTAAGCTAATCAGTGAATCCCCCTATCTTGTCCAAGGCGAAAGCCGGGACAGATAAAGGGGGATGAACGACTTACCCCATGCAATACTTAGAAAATTTTCTCATTTCCCTATTGACAGCGAGAATATTATCTGCTAACATAAAGGGCGGGTTGAGAAAACAATCTCATATTTGCTTAGTTGTGGGGCAAATAATCTAAATGTGATAAAATGGGAGGATCATCAATGTCTGTCTACGCTTCTAAGCGCAATGAATCAAAAGCCGAGTTCATTCGAGTGGCGCAACAATTAGCTACATATACACTGGAACAAGTTAAGAAATTCCCAAAATCTTACAGGTTTTGTCTGACCAACGATATTGTCCGGCTTGCGTTGGAAATTCATGAAGATGTATTAAGGGCTAATTCAATCTATTTACACAACAATATTATGGAAACTGAATTTAACTTGCGAGAAGAATACTTTACAAAAGCCAGATCAGCGATTTTTGCACTGAGCAGTTTGCTTACTGTAACATTTTCGCTGGTATTGAAAGGTAACAATTTCCTTGGTGATAAAAAGAAAACTTCTGGCATCTTTAAAGAATGGGCGAGACTTTTGAACTACGAAGCGGCTCTGGTAAAGGGAATCATTGAATCTGATAAAAAGCGTTATAAACGTTATCAGAGCAAGAAAACTTGGAGCAAAATTGTTAGTTTCAAATTCTTCTGTGAGTTCTTGGATTATCTTAAACAGGAACTTTGGGAATATATCAAACGTGATGGAAACCCCAAACCAAAGAAGAATGAAACTGATAATACAAATGAAAGTGAGGTCGTTTTACCAGAAGATATTTTTAATATAGAAGAATCTGAATAATTGCCGACAACGGTTACATCCTGATAAAACCCCCTGCGAATTGGTGGCTGCGCTCTGTCAATGCTGGCAACACGAACAATTTTTGCAATGTCAACACTGACGGGTCGGCGAACAACAACAACTCTGGCAATTCCAATGGGGTCGCCCCGGATTCTTGAAGCTGTTTGTGGTTGCATCAAAATTTGAGACACAAACTTGGATTAGACTTAGTAGCCCTTAATGGCTGAAATTAATACTGGCCTTTACTGGTGAAAACAATATCCGTTATTTCAGAAGGAGGATGTATGCCGTGGCTCTGCCTGATGGCATCCTAAAATACTTTTTCGATACTTGCATCTGGACGCTGCTTGCATGGTTTATTGACATTTTGCTGATTTGTGTGGCGTGTCGGAAGGAAGTAGCATCCCATTTCCTTCTTGCGGTAGTTGGCTTCGGCTGATGATCCGTGGCACGTTGCTCCCTTAAATTTCATAGGTGCATAGTTACGTAGCTTAGTAAATCAGCATCGGAAACTGCCCACGGATACGGTTGTGATGCGTAGACGTATTCGCCAGTGGATGATAAGGCTATACGGAAAGGATTTATTCTTTGGCAATATGACAAGCGAGGAAAGAAAACAGAAAAGATACGAAAAGCGTAAAAGAGAACGAGAAGAAAAAGCAAGGTCGGTCTGCGGCAAGGCATTTGAGGATGTGTTTGAATTTGATAAAATGTGGGATGCTGGTGAAAACTGCTGTGGCGGTGTGAACTGGAAAACCTCAACAATCAATTTCAAGTCAGTGCTTTTGACGCAGACTGATTCTTTGCAAGAACGAGTTCTCAATGGTACGTATGAATCGGGTGGGTTCAAACATTTCAAAACAGTAGAACACGGCAAAGAACGTGATATTAATTCTTTGGTCATTCAAGATCGTAGTGTTCAGAAATGTTATTGTGATGAACTCATGACTGAAGCCTATTCCAGAAGTTTTATATATGATAATAGTGCAAGTTTGCCCGGTAAAGGAATGGATATGACTCTACAAAGACTTGTTGAGTTCCTTCGCCATCATTATCGTTTATATGGTCTGGAGGGTGGAATTTATCAATTTGATTTTCATGGATATTTCGCTTCGATACCACATGAATTAGCGAAACAACGTTTAAAGAAACATATCCTTGATCCTAAGTTACAAGAAATTGGTTGTCAATTAATTGATGACTTTCTGGAATTGGGTGGTGTGGAACACGATCCAGACGATCCCCGTGGTGTTGGATTGGGTAGTCAAGTATCACAAAATATTGCATTAGATTATGCCAGTCCTATTGATCACTATATCAAAGATAAACTTGGTGTTCATGGTTATGCAAGATATATGGACGATGGATATGTGATAAGTAACTCTTTGGAATTTTTGAAGGGCTTGCATGAAACTTTAGTTGAACTTTCTAAAGAATTAGGAATTGAACTAAATGAAAAGAAATGCAAAATAACACCTTTTAAAAATCATAGTTTTAAATTCTTGAAAATGCGTGTGCGTTTAGAACCTACTGGAAAAGTCCTCATTAAGTTGAGTAGAAATAGCATTAAGTCTATTCGGCGCAAACTGAAAATCTTTCGTGGTTGGGTCGATGAAGGTAAGATGAGCGCAGATGATGTATTTACTTCTTATCAATCATGGAGGTCACACGCTGCAAGATGTGATAGTTATAAAACAGTACATAATATGGATTTGTATTTCATTAGTCTATTTGAAAAAGAGTTAGCTGAATGGGATAAGAAATTCAAATGTACTTTAGATGCAAGATGGAATTATGAAATTGGTTGGTTCTATTTTACATCTCCCAAAGAGTACGAGGCCAAAATGGAAGAATTGGATCGAACTCGACAGGAACGTTATATGAATGGTTTTGTTCCTCTTATCAATCGCTGGGATTATCGCATGAAAAATAGAAGCAAAAGTGCAGAAGCGTTTGATTTATTAAGAGAGATTCGAGAAAATTTTTATGATAAGGAGGATGACGAATGTATAAGTTAATGTCTGGCGACAAATTGATTGGCGTATTTCAAAAGGTAATCTATGTAAAAAAGGTTGCTGCTACCAACACTTCTGTTGAATGTCCTAAAGGTGAGGCCAATGGAATTGTTGCTGGTGGTGTTACTTACGCTATCACTAATTCGGATGATTATAAAGATTGTGAACAGGTGGCAGTTTTTGAACTTGACAGTGAAGTTGAACGAACTGCGGAACTTGACTATATGCGTTTAATGGCAAATATGGTTTAAAAGGGAGGATGAAATATGACAGCTTTAGAAATGATTCAGAAATATTATCCTGCTTTGTGGAGCAAGGAACAGGTTGATGAATTGCTGACAAATTGTAAAATTACCGTTGCTGATTATTTGACAGTCTTTCCCGTTACTAAAGAAACACCGATGACTGATGAAGCTATGACTATGCTGCGGACAGCTAAGTTGAATGAACTTCGTAATATTTGCAATAATGCAATCGTGGCTGGTGTTGATGTTACAACATCTAACAGCGGTGATACTACAGAACATTTTTCTTTAGATAGCTATGACCAGAACAATATTACTAATATGTTTTATTCTGTAATGGCTGGTGTAGAAGAATATCCGTATCATGCTGATGGTAAAGAGTGTACTACATATACCAAAGCTGATATTGTAGCAATTTATGTCGCTGCTCAATCTGCAATTACATATCACACTACATATAACAATATGCTTCGTGCGTTGGTAAATAGGCTTAATGATGTTGAAACGTTGGCTGCTGTTACTTATGGTATGGAATTGCCAGAGGATTTGAATATTTCGATGCAGAATAACATTATTGCTGCACAGGCTCAAATTCAGAAAATTCTTACAACATTGTCTGGTCAGGAAACAAAATAAATAACAAAGGGGATTGTGTAAATGCAGTATTATAATAATTATGTTGTTATTCAGAGACTAAAGCGACAAGAGAATCCTATTTGTGGTGCTGTAAATTTGCCTTTTGGAACAGAGTGCAAAGCAGTTTATCATGGTAACGAAAAAGCCATTGTCTGTGATAAAGGTATTTTATGCTATGTTTCAAGCCAAACTGCTTTTGATTTTTTCGCACAAAATGATGATGGTCATGGCATTGAACGTGGGAAGTTGACAAAGAGCATTATCCAAACTCTTGCTCGTTTAGATAATAATGGAGAAAAGAAGAAAGTAGTGTGGGATAAGATTTGGAATGATTATATTTGCTTGAAATATAAGCGATCCGAATATGAGGATTATTGGCTTTGGAACTATGACTTCTATAATGCTAACTTGCATGATCTCCAGTATATTGCAAAGTTGGTTGGTGCAAAATGAAAATTAAAAATGTGATTAAAATGGTAGTGTTATTGTTAATTGGTGGCACTACCTATTTTGGTATCGAGATGCTATGGCGTAGTCATAGTCATTGGACAATGGCTCTTGTGGGAGGTATTTGCTTTGTTTTAATTGGTGCAATCAATGAATACTTACCGTGGGAACTTGGTATGATTCAACAGGCGTTTACTGGAGCAAGCATTGTTACGTGTGTTGAACTGATTGCTGGCCTGATTTTGAATGTCTGGCTTAAACTTGGCATTTGGGATTATTCAAATATGCCGCTTAATTTATGGGGACAAATATGCCTTCCATTCTTTTTTGCATGGGTGGCGTTATCTGTAATAGCCATTGTAATTGATGATTACTTGCGCTATTGGTTATTTAATGAAGAGAAACCTCATTATCAGTTGATTTGAAAGGGTTGTGCTGAATTGGCACAGCCCTTTACTTATAAAAACAGAAGGGAGGCATTTCAATGGGGAGGAAAACTAATCAATGTCTTGAAACAACACCTGAAAAGATTGAGCAGATTAACCCTGAAAACATTCAGTTGTTAAATGATTTTATGACGTATCTTCGTTCAGTCGATAGGTCGGAATTAACAATTAATGTATATGAGAATGATTTGCTCATCTTCTTCTGTTGGATTGTTGATAATGCGAAGAACAAATTTTTTACTGAGGTTAATAAGAGGGACATTATGATGTTTCAAAATTATGCCTTACAGCAAGGATGTTCAGCAAGCAGAGTACGACATTTGAAAGCTGCATTATCTTCAATTTCTAATTTTATCGAAAATATTCTGGATGACGAATATCCGAATTTCCGTTCTGTTGTTCGTAAAATTGAAAATCCAGTTAATGAACCTGTTCGGGAAAAGACTATTCTAACAAAAGAGCAAGTGCAATCATGCCTTGACTATCTTGTTGAACACAAGAAATATGAACAGGCTTGCTTTCTTGCATTAGCGGCATATTCTGGTCGGCGTAAGGCTGAACTTGCACGTTTCAAGGTGTCTTACTTTGACGATGAGAATATCATCTATGGCTCTTTATATAAAACTCCAGAGAAGATTAAAACAAAAGGACGTGGGCGAAATGGCAAACAGTTGATTTGCTATGTGTTGTACAAACCATTTAAGCCATATCTTGATCTCTGGCTTGCTGATCGTCAAAAACGTGGAATTGAAAGCGAATGGCTTTTTACTGATGTTCATGATAGGACACAGCCAATTACTATTTCCCGCATGAATAGTTTCGCCAGAACTTATTCTAAGATTATGGATACAGACGTGTATCTTCACTCTCTGCGGCATTTCATGACTTCAGAATTAGCAAGAGCCAATATTCCCGATTCTGTTATTCAATCTCTCATTGGCTGGGATTCTGCTGATATGGTCAATGTTTATAAAGATATTGATGCAGATGAGGAATTTGGAAAGTATTTCAAAGACGGCGAGGTTATTGGACAGAAACAAAGTAGTTTGTCTGATCTGTAAGGAGGTGAGTTATGGCTTTAATTGGAAATAACAACCCTGAGAAAATGTTTAATTTTCTTCGTCAACAGGGATTTACTGAAGCTGGATCGGCTGCTGTCGTAGGAAATGGGTATGCAGAATCCGGCTGTTCACCTATTAATCTTCAGAATAATGGCAATAGAGAACTTGATATGACAGATGAACAGTACACCGCTGCTGTAGATAATGGTACATATACAAACTTTGTCAATGATAAATATGGCTATGGCATATTTCAATGGACATACTGGAGCCGAAAACAAAACCTTTTGAATTATGCAAAGTCTAAAGGCGTTTCGATTGGCGATTTGGAAATGCACATGAATTTTCTTATGCAAGAACTTAATGCTGGATATAAGCCTTTGCTTAATATTCTTCGTACAAGTAATTCTGTGTCTGAATGTTCTAATGCGTTTATGTTACAGTTTGAACGTCCCGCCAATCAATCAGTTGAGAATCAAAATAAACGAGTAAGTTATGGACGGGAGTTCTACAATAAATTCTGCGGAAAAGGAGGTACAACTATGGGTTATACAAATAGTCCATTGGTAGACTGTGTAAAGATGAGTCCAAATCATAGTGGTAAACGCACTCATCGAATTGACCGTATTACGCCTCATTGTGTTGTTGGACAGTGTAGTGCAGAACGGATTGGTGATTGCTTTCCTGCCGGAAGAGAAGCAAGCTGCAACTACGGAATTGGATATGATGGGCGTGTGTGTTTAATTGTTGATGAGGCTAATCGTAGTTGGTGTACGTCCAGTAATGCAAATGATCAAAGAGCAATTACTATTGAATGTGCGTCTGACTCTACTCATCCATATGCGTTTAAGGACGCTTGTTATAAAAAGTTGGTGAAACTTTGCATTGATATTTGTCAGCGTAATGGTATTAAGAAAATGCTGTGGATCAACAACAAAGAGAAAGCCTTGAACTATGAACCAAAAGCTGGTGAGGGTATCTTTACAGTACATAGGTGGTATGCCAATAAGAGTTGTCCGGGTGATTGGATGTACAATCGTATGGGACAACTGTGTGATGAAGTCAATGCAGGATTAAATGGAGGCAGTTATAATCCACCAGAGCAAGGCGCTGTTGTAAATTATCAGGCCAAGGTTATTGCAGATGATGGTTTGAATTGTCGTATTCAACCTTATGTGGCAAATAATAATCTTATTATGACATATCCGGCTGGAACTATTTTGACAATCACAAAAGAGCAAAATGGTTGGGGATATACTGGCACTGGCTGGGTGTCTTTGGACTATGTTGAAAAAATTCAAAATACTGTTGAGGGGGATGATTATATGACAAGAGATCAGATTCTTAAAGAGATTGGCGATAAGTATATTACTACTTACAGTGAACTTCCTGATTGGGCGAAGCCTGATATGCGTGAATTGCTCAACAATGGCACAATCAATGGCGGTACAGATTATGCAACCGATCCTGATGACATTAATATGTTTATGTCTGATATTAAGGCCATTATTGTTGCAAAGAGGATGATGGAAAAACGCTAAGAGGTGAACCATGAGAAATTTTTCAAATGGAAAACACGCCATACAGAAACACTTTGAATGGTCAAAAATTTTAACAGCTTGGGTGCTTGTGTTAAACACATATGTTGTTTATCACGGCATCCATCTTTGCTATGTTTTGATTGAAAATGGAGGTACAGGTTATAGTTTTGGTTGGCTTGCTACTTTAATTTCTGTTGTTGTTGGTTTAGGCAATATTGTTCTTACTGCTTATATGAGTAAAAGCGGAAAAGAAGGCGTGGAAAAAATCAAGACAAATAGTTCAAATGAAAATTATCCATAAGGAGGTAATTATATGGAATATATGCAGTATATTGTTTCTATTCTTGCTGGCCTTGCAGCAGTTATTCCTTTGGTAATTAAGCTGGTGGAATATGTGCAGAAAGCTACAAAAGAAAAGAACTGGAACAAGTTAGTTTCTTTAGTCATTGATTTAATGCAGACGGCAGAATCTAAACTTGAAAAAGGTGCAGACAAAAAGGAATGGGTTTTGGCAATGGTTAAATCTTCTGCCGATACGATCAATTATGATGTAAATATGGATGAAGTTGGCGCATTGATTGATAGTCTTTGCGATATGAGCAAGGTGCTTAACATCAATTCAAAAAATGCGGAAACTAAGGCAAAATAACAATGAATACAAACATGATGACAGGAGGTGTGTAAGATGAGCCTTATGGAAATCAAGGAGTTGCTGTCTGAAAATACTGGCACACTTCTTGCTATTGTGGCTATTACTATGACATTGGTTGAAATTACGCCAATTAAAATAAATCCGTGGTCTACATTTGGGCATTGGATTGGACGTATTTTCAATGGTGATGTTTTAAAGAAATTGGATACTTTAGAAAAAGGGCAACACGAAACACGTAAGCGGTTAGATGAACATATTCGTGTAGATGATGAGCGTGATGCAAATTTGCATAGGCAACGCATTTTACGATTTAACGCTGATCTTATGAGAGGTGATAATTGTTATACTCATGAATATTTCGTAGATGTGTTGCGGGACATTGATGAATATGAGGACTTCTGTAGAAGCCATCCGGGTTATAAAAATAACCGGGCAGTAATGGCAATCGCAAATATCAAACGTGTTTATGAGCAACACGAAAAAGATGAGGATTTTCTGGTCTAATATAGTTTAGGGGGTACAGGTTTTATGCCTGTACCCCCTATTTTTTACGGATCGTAAGAAATTTGAAAACCACATCGAGTCTTTTTTCATTTGGTGTAAAACTGGTGTAAGATTCAAAATACCATGTCTGGTATCTGAATTGTCATTGTCCTAAATCGCCTTATTTTCTACTGTTTTCTACGATACTGCAACATTTTAAGCCTGTTTTAGAAAATCGTTTCTATATCCCCAGGATAAACGGTTTTCCAAGTATGTGTTTATTGTTGCACCTGGCTTGACGGTCAAAAGTCGTTTGCAGGTCCTGCAAACGGGCGGTGAGGACAACTATTATACCCAGTTTGGCGTAGTGCCAGTGGGTTTGATGGACAAGCTGCGCCAAGGCAAGGTACTGATCACCAACTGGCAGGCGTTGGCCTGGGACAGCGAGGAAGCTGTGCAGAAGCGCCGCAGTGTTGACAAGCGCGGTGTCAAAAGCGATGAAGCCTATACCCGTGAGGTGCTGGGCGAGCTGGCAAACGCGCAGAATATCCTTGTCATCAACGACGAGGCCCACCATGCCTGGCGCAAAAATCCGGAGAACAAGGGAAAGCTGACCAGGGAGCAGAAGGAGGCAGAGCAGCAGGCTACTATCTGGATCAGCGGCCTGGATCGCATCCATAAGACCCGGCGCATTTTGACCTGCTATGATTTCTCTGCCACACCCTTTGCGCCTTCTGGAAAGAAAAACGATGAGGAGGCGCTATTTGGCTGGATCGTCAGCGATTTTGGCCTGAACGACGGCATTGAGTCTGGGCTGGTAAAGACGCCCCGTGTTGTGGTGCGGGATGACGGTGTACCGGATGCGGAAAGTTTTCGTTCCAAGTTGTATCATATCTATGCGGATAACACCGTGAAAGACGACATCAACCGGGCCGCTCAGCCGGAAGAGCCGCTGCCGGATTTGCTGACACAGGCGTATTATCTGCTGGGCAAGGACTGGCAGGTCCTGTACCAAGCGTGGCAGGATGCCGGATCCGTTGTGCCGCCGGTGATGATTACAGTGGCCAATCGCACGGAGACTGCCGCCCGTATCAAATATGCTTTCGACCATGGGAGGATTCCTGTGCCGGAGCTTTGTGTGCCGGAACTGACAGTGCATATCGACTCCAAAACCATGGATGAGGCGGAAAGTGCAGTTCCCCAAGCAGCAAGTCCCAGCGATGATGAAAGCGAACGGAAACTCAGCAAAAAAGACGCCGCCGTTATCCTGCGAGAGACGGTGGATACTGTTGGGCAGAGAGGGAAACGTGGAGAGCAGATCCGAAATGTGATTTCCGTTGGTATGCTTTCCGAGGGCTGGGACGCCAAAACGGTGACGTATATCCTTGGACTGCGGGCTTTTTCCAGCCAGTTGCTCTGTGAGCAGGTCGTTGGGCGTGGTCTGCGGCGGACAAGCTATGACCTTGCCGAAGGCAGCGATATGTTTACACCAGAATATGTGAACATTTTCGGTATCCCATTCTCTTTCTTGCCTCATGAGTCGGATGAACAGGGAACGCCACCTGTTACACCGCCTAAAACTCAGGTTGAAGTGGTCAAGGAGCGGGCGGAATACGAGATTAGCTGGCCCAATGTCATCCGGCTGGACCGTGTGTTTAAGCCAAAGCTCTCCGTTGACCCTCAACAGATAGACACACTGGAGCTAAATGCGGCGGATACCAGATTGCGTGCCGATCTCGCTCCTGTTGTCGATGGAAAAACGGACCTCACGAAATGTACGGAGATTGATCTGCAAAAGCTGGATGCGGAGCTTCGGATACAGCGCATCGTCTTTGAGGCATCCGGTCAGGTCTATGATCTGATGAAATCATCCTGGCAAAGCGAGGGGACAAAATTTGCCCTGTTAGGACAGGTCATCCGTTTGGTGGAGGAATATCTGAAATCTGGGGCGATTATTGTCGATCCGCCACTATTCAATACCGATCCAGTCCGGCAGCGAATCATCTATATGATGAGCATGAATAAAAAATAGGGCTCTTCGGTAGAATGTGTGGGTGGCAGATTTGCTGAAAATCAGCCATAGTAAT